>Ga0073360_114_pt1 | contig 75819 bp, 73 predicted proteins | sample YelNatPosite1Avi_FD_63906 | JGI IMG/M metagenome (GOLD analysis project Ga0073360, IMG submission 63906) | Hot spring thermophilic microbial communities from Obsidian Pool, Yellowstone National Park, USA - site 1 Avi (version 2) (version 2) | ecosystem: Environmental > Aquatic > Thermal springs >... | reverse complement strand
GTAGAAGTAAGTTCTTATTATTTATTATAAAAAGGTGTTTTACGTTTGGTAAAACACCTTGAGTTTCTATCTTCTTGATACTGTTCCGTATCTTTTGCCTTCTCTATGCTTAATGTCCTGGATTCTCTCCTCGCTTTCTTTTAAGAATTTAGCAAGCCTTTCCTCAAAAGAAAGTCCATTATTTTTGTTTCTTTCGCTCTGCCAATCAACTTCAATTGGCTTTGATGATTTAGGCATAGCCTGCTTAATTGAAAGGCTTATTTTGCCATCATCATCGATTGCAATAACTTTTACCTTTACTTTGTCCTTTTCCTTAAGATGCTGCCTGATGTCCTTAACGTAAGTATCAGATACCTCGCTGATGTGAACCAAACCTGTTTTACCTGATACATCAACAAATGCTCCAAAATTTGTAATGTTTACTACTGTTCCTTCTAAAATCGTTCCTACCTTTAAGGTCATATTAAAAGAATTCCTCCTTAATATATTTTAATGATATAATTATACAAAATTATATGTTCCAAGTCAAATTATCTTCTTTTGTTTTTGTCGATAAATAAGATCTCTCCCGGTTTTACCAAACCAAGTTTTTCCCTGGCTAGCTTCTCTACATGTTCAGGCCTTTTTGCCTCCTTGAGTTGTTCCTTAAGTTGAGAGTTTATAACTTTTACTTTTTGAAGCTGCTCATTATAATGTTTATATTGCTTATTCAATCTATATAATATCATTTCCTGTTTAACGAAAATTGAACCAAACATAATAAAGACTAATCCCCAAATAATCTTTTTAATGTTTCTTTTTTTCTTCATAGGCATCCCCTCTTCTTTTGTTCAATATATATTATTCTATAAATAAATTAAATTTCCTGCTTTTTTATAATTTTTTTACTTAAAATTAATCTTCCTGTTCTTCTTATAAGAAAACTGATATTAAAAATCAGTCTCCTTAACAAAACAAAGGGAGTAATAATGAATCTAAAAAATAACCTTACTGTTTTTATAATAAAGTAAACTATATAGCGCAATGAGCCAATAAATATCCTTGATATAAATAAGAAATAAGAATATAAACCTAAAAAAAGTCCTAAAAATGTATAGTATCTTAAGTTGGCATTATTAGTTATAAGCATAAAAGTAAAAGTTAGAAGGGATGCAAAGATCCAAAAAAGTATGTCTGAAATTGCAGTTAATATCTTATTTGGCGTTTTAAATCCCCTTATTACTCTATAAATATCAAATAATAAACCAACAAATATTCCACACAAGACATTTGAAAAAAAATATACAAATTGGGTGTTTATATCTAAAACCATTCACATCACCTTAATTATTTGAAAAGCTTCTTAATAAAGCTCTCACTTCTATTCTCATCCTTAGAGATGTAAGTTAAGGAATTTATTTCTCCTACTATTGAAACCTCTCCTGTATCAACATTTAACTTATTAACCTTAAGGTCCTTACCCCTAATCAATAAGTTTCCCATTATAGTCGATAAACTTACCTGTTCTTCGTTAAAGGTATATATAGTATTAACCCCAGTTATATCAATCTTTTTTCTATTATCAATATAAATTTTATGATCCTTAACTATCTTCCCATTTTCCATAAAAATACCCCCTTCATATAAATTAATATGAAGGAGGCATACACTTTATTCCATAATTTATCCACATATTAAATCCTTTTATAAAAAGGTTACAGCTAAAACTGTGGAAATTATTTAAACTAAAATCAACAATTATATCACAATTTATCAACACACTTATCCACAAGTTGTTGATAAATCATTCTATTTCCTTTCCACTTATAATTCTATACATTTCCTTGGCTGCTTCTTTTGTTGCATGCTCTTGAATACTTAAAACTTCTGCCTTTACACTTCCTGAAGCGTATTGGATTTCTATTATATCTCCAACTTTTAAATCGGTTCCTGGTTTTGCAACCCTTCCATTCACTAGAACTTTTCCACTATCACAAACTTCCTTTGCTACGGTTCTTCTTTTTATAATCCTTGAAACCTTTAAAAACTTATCCAGCCTCATAATGTCCATCCTTCCAAAAAAAAATCAGGTTTTAAAACCTGATTTTTTTATTTTTTTTATTTGTTAACATTTTCTCTTAATTCTTTTCCTGCTTTAAATACTGGAACCTTTGTAGCTGGAATTACGATCTCTTCCATTGTCTTTGGATTTCTACCTTTTCTTTCTCCTCTTTCTCTTACTTCAAATGTTCCAAATCCAACAAGTTGAACCTTTTCATTTTTTGCAAGCGCTTCTTGAACGCTGTCGATGAAAGCCTTTAAAGCCTTTTCAGCGTCCTTTTTTGTTAAACCACTCTTTTCTGCCATCATTGAAATTAAATCTGCCTTGTTCATTATTTTCCCTCCTTGAAAAATTTAATATATAAAGCAGGATTTAGCTAAATTATATCATGTTTTTATTATTCTTCACAAAATCAAAAAATCCTGCTAATTTTAATATTTTTTTTATATTATTCCTCAAATTTCTTTGATTCTTCCCAAAGCTTATCCATTTCTTCTAAAGTAAGTTCTTCTATCCTTTTGTTGAACTTATGTGCATTTTTTTCTATATATTCAAATCTATTTATAAACTTATTTGCAGTTTTTGTCAAGGCTGTTTCTGGTTCAACTCCTAAAAATCTCGCAACATTTACCACTGCAAATAACAAATCTCCAATTTCTTCTAATATTTTTCCATTTTTTTGCGATTTATATACCTCTAAAAGTTCATTCAATTCCTCTTTTACCTTATCAATGGCACCTTCAACATCATCCCAATCAAATCCAACCTCCGCTGCCTTTTCTTGTATTTTTAAACTCCTCATTAGGGCAGGTAAAGTTTTAGGTATTTTCTTAATATTTTCAGTATAATTTTTTACTCCCTTTTCCTTCATTTTATTCTTTTCCCAAATTTCCATCACATCTTCAGGAGTTTCTGCCTTTTCCTTCCCAAATACATGAGGATGTCTCATAATCATTTTATCTACTATTCCACTTATTACATCATTAACATCAAAATATTCGTTTTCCTTTGCAATCTGAGCATGAAAAACTATTTGCAGGAGCAAATCCCCAAGTTCCTCACAAAGGGCATCATAATTCTCTTCATCTATTGCTTCAATTATTTCATAACATTCTTCCAGCAAATATCTTTTTAATGTATTATGATTTTGATCCCTATCCCAAGGACATCCTTTTGGCGACCTTAAGATTTCCATTATATTTACTAAATCGCTAAAGTCCTTCTTTTTCGTTTTTAAAGCAGGTGGAATATAAAGGGTAGTCAAATAATCAATAAAATCAAGTCTATCTATCTCATAAAGCTTTACCTTTTCAATTCTCTCAAGCTCCTTTACCCCGGCAGCTCTAACCACATAAACTTCCTGTTCATCATCATAGTATTCCATAAGCTTTATTTTTACTTCCCCTGCTATAAATCTACTATAAACCTGCGTTATGACATTTGAAGTTTTAGGATCTGGCCTGTGTTCTTCAAGCATCAGCCCGTCTATTAGTTTAAATCCATTTGAAGGATCTATCTGTAAAGAATTAAAAAGAGCATCTATAAAACTTAATGCAGGAACTATTTCTACTTCAATATTTTTATCTTTAGCATATTTTAAAATTAACTCAACGGATTTTTCAGCAACCATCGGATGTCCAGGAACACCATAAACGCAATCCTTTTCCTCTATTATTTTTTGAGCTATTTTCTCATAAACCTCATCAAAATCATTACCCTCATCATAATATTTGTCAAATGTTTCAAATTTTATTCCTATCCCCTGTAAATAGTTAACATTTGGATGTTTATAAGTCCTTAAAAATACCTTATCTGCATTTTTCAATGTTTCAATAGTTTTTAAAGTTAAATCATCGATTGAACCTGGTCCTAATCCAACAATTTTAATCATCTTATGTAAACACCTCGCATAAATAGTTAATCATAGATTAACCTTTAATAAGTTTCAATATATCTTTAAAATTAAATGTATCTGTTATATGCAGCATAAGAAAGTAAATTATTCCTCCTATAAAAATTGTAGTAACAGTTGTCGAATTAACTCCTATATATTTATTGAGCTCTAAATAAGAAAAGATAACAGCAAATATCATAACTAAAGTGCTCAAAAGAGGATAAATAACAACTTCTCTAATGTTTACTATAACATTAGTATATTTTATTACCAAAATAATATCAATAACCGAAATAGCAAAATATGCTATTAAGGTGCTATACGCTGCTCCAAGAATATTTAAATTTGTCGGTATTAAGATATAAGAAAATATAATCTTTAGTAAAGATCCTATAAGCATAACAAATAAAGGAATATATGTTTTACCAAGGCCATTTAAAATGCTGGTTGATGTTTGTGATAAGATTATAAAAAAAGCTGATATGGATAGAATTTGCAAAACCTGCCATCCACCATCTAAGCCTTGAAAAATTAAACTCAAAATAGGTCTTGCAAGGGTATAAAGCCCTGCACAAGAAGGCAAGGCTAAAATCATCGCCATTTTATACGCCATATTTATATTGCGATTTAATTTGATCCTGCTTTTAACTGCATAGCTTTCAGAAATGGCTGGCACTGTGCTTTGGGCAATTGCAACTGATATTGTAAGCGGAACATTTATTAAAACAAATGCTTTTCCTGTAAGTTGTCCGTAAAGGGATGTTGCAGTAACATCATCAAGTCCTGAAGCTTTTAAAAGTCCAACAACTAATGCAGAATCTATAAGAGCCATAATTGAGCCTATAGTCTGTGCAATTGAAATGGGAATTCCTATTTTAATTATTTCAGCTGTTATAGAAAAAAAATCCTTACTAAATTCATTTTTGTTATAAATTATTTTACTTTTATTAAAATAAATAATCAAAAATATAAGTCCAATAAAACTTCCCATAGTAGCACCAAAGGAGGCACCCGAAGCAGCAAATTCAATCCCATGTGGTAAAAGAATATAAGCAAGTCCAACTCCAACTAACACCCTTACAATTTGTTCTATTATTTGACTTAAACCTGCCGGAAACATATTTTGAATTCCTTGATAATATCCTCTAAAGGCTGATAAAACTGTAGTAAAAAGGGGGGCAAGAGCAATTGCTAAAATTGAATAATACACTTTATTATTCCAATTAAATATTCGAATAAAGTCTTTTGCAAAAAAAATTAATATAAAACTTGATAATGAACCTATTATAAACATCAAAAATAAAGCGCTTCTAAATATAATATTGGCTTCTTTATTTTTATTAACTGCCAATCTTTCCGAAATCATCTTTGAAAGGGCAATAGGAACGCCAGAGGATATTGCAAGTAAAAAAGTATATAGAGGATAAGTTATCTGATAAATTCCTATTCCCTCTTCACCAATTAAATAAATTAATGGTATTCTAAAGAAAAAACCTAAAAATTTAGCAATAATTCCTGTTAAGGATAAGATGATAGTCCCTTTAATGATGCTTTTTTTGGGCATAAAAAATCCCCCTATTTTTATCTTCAATTAAATAATATTTAGGGAATAGTTAAAATAGCACTAACCACCCCATTTTAATTCGGCCATATAAACAAAAGTTTACATGGCCGAATTATGTAAAAATAGGAGGATTCTTCTTATGTTAAGATGCCATCTGTTTACTTAAAAATGCAGCTGCCGTTTCAGCAAGCTTTCTTTCAATTTCACCCATTGCTACATTTGCTTCTTTAGACATTATAATAACAGCTCCTATCGATTCCCCTTCAACAATAATTGGAGCTATAACTTGTGCAGTATAATCTACGTCGTCTTCCTCATCTTTAGTAAGTGCAAAGGCCCTTCCACCTTCTTTTGCATTATATACTGCTGTTTTTCTTTCGCTCATTATCCTTTCAAGGTCTTCACTTATTCTTTTGTCGATATACTCCTTCTTATTGGCACCTGCAACTGAAATTATTGAATCCTTATCACAAATTAAAACCGGTCTATTAACCTGACCTTGTAAAGCTTCAGCATATTCCTTTGCAAACTCACTTAACTCACCGATTGGGGAATATTTCTTAAGTATTATTCCGCCTTCTCTATCAGTGAATATTTCAAGAGGGTCTCCTTCTCTAATTCTTAAAGTTCTTCTTATTTCCTTTGGAATAACCACTCTGCCAAGATCATCTATCCTTCTTACGATACCAGTAGCCTTCATTTTCTCCCTCCTTCTTATTATTTTCTATTATTTATAATTTTCTCAAATTTTCAAAAAATATACCAAAAAAATGTATATGGACAAAAAAAGTTTCAGGGATTTTCCTGAAACTACTTTTTGGGGAGGTATTTTAAATGACAAATATTGCAACTAAACTGGGATGTAGAGGGCTTTGCCTTATATATACAATAGGAACAAGAATTAGGCATATTCCTTTGATTGCTTCTTAAAACGTCCCTTGAATCATTTTCATAGATATATTTCATATTATCACCTCTTATCATATTTATTCATTATTTTTTATAATTATACATTAATTTTAAAAAACAAGCAAGGGTAAAAACCCTTGCTTTAATTGTTTTCAATTATAATCTATCAATATATTTTGTAATTTTAGCTTCTTCCTTCCACTTGTTAAATGTTTCGTCTATTTTATCCGCCTTCTTTTGTTCCAAAACAACTTCTTTAACTTGGTCCTTTACTTCATCAAAAGTTTTTAATCTGTATTCTTCTTTCTTGTTTACTTTTATAATATGATATCCGAATTGTGTCTTCACTATCGGGCTTATTTTCCCAACTGGAAGTGCAATTGCATTAGTTAAAAAGGTCTTATCGTAATTGTCATCATTATAATATATATCTCCAAGATTTCCCCCTTTGTCCTTTGAACCGGGGTCTATACTATATTTTTTAGCAAGGTCTTCGAATTTTGCCCCTTTGTTTAGCTCTTCTAAAACCTTCTTTGCAGTGTCCTCAGTTTCAACAAGTATATGGGATACATTCATCTTGTTTGGTTTTTCAGTATAATCATACATGTTTTCGTTATAATATTTTAAAAGTTCATCTTCGCTGACTGTTACATCCTTAACTATTTCATCATAAACTTTGTCAATAATCACTCTATTGGCCATATATTTTTTAAAATCATCAACAGTCATTTTAAAAGCTTCAAGTGTCTTATTAAACTTATCTTCTCCACCTGCTTGCTTAACCGCTTCATCATAAGCTTTAGCAACTTCCTTATCTATCTCATCCTGTGAAGGCTGAACATTAAGTTCCTTTGCCTTTTGAAGAAGAATTCTTTCATTTATAAGCTCATTTAATAAATCCTCTTTAATATTTTTAACAAGTTCCTCGTTTTCTTTTTTTGTCGCAAAATCCTTCCCATACATCATTTCATATTGAACGAGTTGAGATTGAAATATTTTTTCAAACTCACCCTTTGTTATTTTTTCTCCATTAACCTTTGCAACTACCGTTTTCTTTTCTCCCTCTTCAGTTTTTGATATAAGCTCACATCCCCCCAATAAATTGACAAATAACGTAATTGCTAAAATGATAGAAAGTCTTTTTAAATTCACGCCCATCCTCTCCTTTTTCAAACTTATCAAATATTATATACTATTTTGTAATTTATTGCAAACTGCAAAAATCTTCCATAATGTTGGTCAGAACCTGTAAAAGTTCACTATTTTTATTGATTTTTATTTTTAAAATTGGCTCTTTGACGCTTCCAAAACTAATGATATTATTATACTTCATATTTAATTCCTTTAGAAGTTCTAAACTTAAGACATCCGCATTTTTAAAGTGCAAGAATACATCTTTATCGATTTGCTTTACATTTGTTATCTTTAATTTCCTAGCCAAAGCCTTAATATAGGCAACTTGAATTAAGTTTTCTACGTTCTTTGGAACATCACCAAATCTATCTATAAGCTCATCAATTATATCCATCTTGCTTTCATAATCAAAAATGGAAGCTATCTTTTTATATACCTCGATTTTTAATTTTTCATCTTCTATATATTCCGAAGGAATAAAGGCATTTATCTGAAGTTCTATCTGCGTTTCTATCTCCTCTTCCTTTACCTCCCCTTTAAGTTCCCTTACAGCTTCATCAAGGAGTTTACAATACATGTCATACCCAACAGCTGCCAAATGGCCATGCTGTTTTGTGCCAAAAAGACTTCCGGCACCTCTAATTTCAAGGTCCCTCATGGCAATTTTAAATCCTGAACCAAACTCAGTAAATTCTTTGATAGCCTTAAGCCTTTTTTCTGCAGCCTCAGAAAGAACTTTATCCTTTTTATAGGTAAAGTATGCATATGCGATCCTGTTAGATCTTCCAACTCGCCCTCTTAACTGATACAGCTGAGAAAGTCCCATTCGGTCTGCATCATAGACTATTAATGTGTTAACATTAGGCATATCAATTCCTGTTTCAATTATCGTTGTGCATAATAAAATCTCAGCATCACCATTAATAAAACTTATTATTGCATCTTCGAGTTCTTCTTCATTCATTTGTCCATGGGCTATTATTATCCTTGCCTCAGGAACCAGCTTTGATATTTCCCTTTGCATATCAATTATAGTTTCCACTCTATTATAAACAAAAAATACCTGACCACCTCTTGAAATTTCCCTTAAAATTGCCTCTCTAACTATCGCTTCATTATATTCTAAAACATAGGTCTGCACAGGATATCTATCCTCAGGAGGGGTTTCTATTATGCTCATATCTCTAACACCAATTAAGGACATATGTAAGGTCCTTGGAATCGGCGTTGCAGTTAATGTTAAAACATCTATATTCTTTTTTAAGGCTTTTATCTTTTCCTTATGGCTAACTCCAAATCTTTGTTCCTCATCAATAATTAATAGTCCTAAATCTTTAAATTTTACTTCTTTGTTTAAAAGTTTATGTGTCCCAATAATAATATCTACGTTACCATTTGCAAGTTCCTTTAGGGTTCTTTTCTGTTCCTGCCGATTTCTAAATCTGCTAATCATATCTATGTTGATCGGATAACCTTTAAATCTTTGAAGAAAAGTGTTGTAATGCTGCTCTGCAAGTATAGTCGTAGGAACCAATACAGCAACCTGCTTGCCATCCATCACTGCTTTAAATGCTGCCCTCATAGCAACTTCGGTTTTACCATAGCCTACATCCCCACAGAGAAGCCTATCCATAGGCTTTGGACTTTCCATATCCCTTTTTATCTCTTCTATTGCCCTTAGTTGATCTTCTGTTTCCTGATATGGAAATTCGTCTTCAAACTGTCTTTGCCATGGAGTATCGGGTGAAAAAGCATGTCCTTGAATTCTGCTTCTTTCCGCATAAAGCTTTATAAGGTCCTCCGCCATCTCCTTTAGGGAAGCCTTTACTTTGTTTTTGGTTTTTATCCAATCTGAACTTCCAAGCTTATTAACTTTAGGAGGATTATCATCTGCACCTATATATTTTTGAATGATGTCCAATTGTTCTACAGGAACATACAATATATCATTACCCTGATATTGAATTACTAAATAATCCCTTTTTATACCTTCAATAACAAGCTCATTTATTCCTTTAAATATTCCTATTCCATGTATTTCATGAACAACATAGTCTCCAACCTTAAGATCAGTAAATACATCAATCTTCTTTGATCTTGATTCCTTTGTTTTTTTCTTTACTTGTTTTTTGCTTGGATGTATTTCCGTATCAGAAACAATCAAAAGTTTGATATCAGGAAAGTCCATCCCCTTTGATATGCTTCCTGTTGTTATTGTTATAACATTTTCAATAAGCTCATCTATATCTTCCTTATAAACAGAATTAAAACCTTCTTCCTTTAATGAATTTTTAAGCCTTAGTCCTTTAGCTTCTGTAGGAGTAAATATTAATATTTTGTATCCTCTATTTGATTTTAGTCTTAGTTCTTCAATAAGATATTCTAAATTGCCAGCATAGGAATTTAGTCCAATGGCATTAAAGTTTGCTATAGCCTTAGGTTTAAAATCCTCTACAATCCTTGGAAGCATATTGAAAGAAACCAATTGTTTCCCTTTTAAGTTACCAAGTATAATTTCAGGATGAATAAAAAATTCTCCCTGTCTTGATAGAGCACTCCCATTTTCAAGCATATTTTTATACATTTCTTGAAAATCTTCATAAGCAGAAGAAATTCTTTGTGAAATCCTTGAGGATTCATCTAATATAACTATAGGATCATTAAAATAATCTAGTAAGTTTGAATTATATGTGTAAAAATAAGGCAAAAAACTATCTATTCCTTCAAAATATTTTAAATTAGAAAGCTTTTCTAAAATTTCTTCGTATCTTTGTTTTAGTAAGTTAGCTTCATCCTTTTTCTTTTTTGAAAAACTTTTAAGTTTTGCTTCTAAATCCTCTTTTATTAATTCATATCCTCTTTTCAAGGCAGCATCATCAAGTAGAATTTCCCTTGCCGGATTTATTATAATTTCACTTATCCTTTGAATACTCCTTTGGCTTAGGACATCAAAAGTCCTTATCGTATCGATTTCATCATCAAAAAATTCAATTCTTATCGGCTCCTCTTTATCAATTGGGAAAATGTCAACTATTCCTCCCCTTTGGGCAAACTGTCCCTTCCCTTCAACTATATCAACTCTTTCATAACCTAATTCATATAACTTAGAAGCCAAGTCTAAAACCTCAATATTTAAGCCTTCGTTTATCTTCAAAAAACTGTTTTTTAAAACATCCTTAGGTGGCATTAAAGACATAATAGCGTCAATAGTAGATACAACAATTACTTTCTCCCCATTTAATATCTTTTTTAAAATCTTTAATCTTTCTGATTTAATTTCAAAGGATGTAACGTCTATATTAAGGACGAGTTCTTTAGAAGGAAAATAATAGCATTGATCTGTAAAATTTTTAATATCATCGTAGATTTTTTTAGCTTCTATATCATTGTAAGATAAAATAAGCATCTGCCTATTTAACTTCAAAAAAAGACAATAACAAACCAAGGCCTTTTGAGATTCCGAAAGGCCGTGTGCTTGACATGGGGTATTTTTATTTTCTATAGCCCTTATGATTTCATTGAATTCTCTATTTTTTAATAATACCTCCAATAACCCCTTATATTTCAAAACTTCACCCCCTTAGGCTTTATTTTGTGCCTACATCGAAGGAGTTATACTTATTCATAGCACTTTGAATACCATTTTTTATTATTTCCAAAACAGCATCAGAAGCAACATCGACTACTTTTTCTATTAAAGCTTCTTCCTCCTTTGAAAATTTTCCAAGAACGTGGGATACCATATCAAATTTGGGTTTACCTATTCCAATTCTTACCCTTGGAAACTTATTATCCTGCAGATGATATATGATGCTTTTCATTCCATTATGGCCACCATCACTTCCGCTAGGCCTAATTCTTAACCTTCCAACATCTATATCAACATCGTCATAAACGACAATAATATTTTCAACATTAATTTTATAAAACTCAACAGCTTCTATTAAGCTCTCTCCACTTAAATTCATGAAGGTTGAGGGTTTTAACAGCAATACCTTCTTATTATCAAAAATTCCTTCCCCGAATAAACCTTTGAACTTTATTTTGTTAACATTTACTCCTAATTTTTCTGCTAATCTATCAATAACCTCAAAACCAACATTATGCCTTGTTTTTTCGTAATCCCTTCCTGGATTTCCTAGTCCAACTACAAGATACATCCTCTCACTCCCTCGCCATTTATATTTCCATTAAAAATATTACCATAAATTATTCAAAAAAAACATGGCTGCATATGCAGCCTATCTAATTTGTTCTGTTAATTTTATTCTAACATCAAAATATCTTCCATCCCTCCATACTTTAGCCTTTACTATGTCCCCAACCTTACGTTTTTCCTTTGCCTCCTGTAGATCTTCAAATTTAGTTAACTTTTTACCATCGAATTCTACGATTATATCTCCAGGTCTTATTCCAGCAAGGTCAGCACCGCTTCCCCTTACAACCTCCTGAACACCAACACCTACAGGAACTCCATATTCTTTTGCCTGTTCTTCGTCAATAAACGTGCCTGCGATTCCTATATATGGCCTTGAAACATAGCCATGTTTCATCAATTCTTCGATTATTTTTTTAGCCTCATTTATAGGTATTGCAAAACCCATACCTTCTGCTGATGTTATTTTTAATGTATTAATACCTATAACTTCTCCATTTTCATTGCAAAGTGCACCACCGCTATTGCCTTGATTTATGGAAGCATCTGTCTGAATAACTTTATATTTTCTATCTTCAACTGTAATTTCCCTGTTAATAGCACTTATAACTCCCATCGTAACACTTCCTGCAAATTCCTCGCCAAGTGGATTACCTATAGCAATGGCTATATCTCCAACCCTAACGCTTGATGAATCACCAAATTTAGCAACAGGAAGATTAGTGGCATTAACTTTTAATACTGCGATGTCTGTTTCATAATCTGCTCCTATAATCCTTGCAGGAAGTTTTTTGCCTCCAGATAAAGTTACAGTAACATCGGTTGCCCCTTCAATGACGTGGTAATTGGTAACGATATAACCGTTTTTGTCAAATATAATTCCAGAACCGGAGCCTTGCTTTTGCTTTCCCCAAAACAATGTATCTACATTATTATTAACTCCAACTATAGCAGGTCCAACTAATTCTGCAACTTTATTTATAGAATTTTTAGGTAGTGTAGATGTTGTTTGCTGAGTTAAATTAGGCAGTGTAATTCCTGAAGAATTCGATTCATAATTCTTTTTAACATAATATCCGCCTAATATTCCTCCTAACGAAGCAGAAAAAAACACTAAAAGTATAATTCCAATAGCTCTTAAAAACCTTTTAGGTCTTCTTTCTTCAACAAATTTTACTCCACTCCCCCAGTTATTTTCATTAAACTCCATACTTACACCTCCTCACTTTATATTCTATCTTCCAATTTTTAAAAAAGTATGAATAATATTTGAAATAAATAAAAATTATGAAATTTCAAGTGTAAATGTAAATTTTGTTCCCTTTTCACCTGACTCAACCCAAATTGTTTGGTTATGCTTATTTATAATCTGCCTTGCAATAGAAAGTCCAAGTCCTGTTCCTCCACCCTTGGTCCTTGATTTATCACCCTTGTGGAATCTATCCCAAATATACTTTATATCTTCTTTAGGAATTGGAGGGCCATCATTAAAGATACTCACTAAAAGTCTATCCTCCTTTATTTCTGTTCTGATTTCAATATTGCCACCCTCATGGACAAACTTAATGGCGTTATCTATTATATTTGTCAACACCTGGTCGATCCTATCCCTATCCCCTTTAACCATCATTCTTTTTTCAATTAAATAAACATTTACATTTATTTTCTTTTTGTTGATTTTATCTTCGAATTTAATAATTCTTTGCCTTATGAGCTCATTTATGTCAAATATCCCTATTTTTAATGAAAATTCACCCGATTCTAAGCTTGCAAGATCTAAAAGATCATTAATAAGTCTAATTAATCTTTTTATCTCATCATGGACGACCTCCAGATATTTTGTCCATTTTTCCATTGGGATAGTTCCATCAAGCATACCAGAGATAAATCCGTTAATGGATGTCATCGGTGATCTTAGTTCATGTGATACATCTGCAATAAAATTTCTTCTCATGTTTTCTAAATTCTTCAATGTATCTGCCATGTAGTTAAAAGAATTGGCAAGTTTTCCTATCTCGTCTTCTGAATCTATGTCAACTCTTTTGTCAAATTCTCCCTTTGATATAGCCTTTGCTGTCTCATTTATTTTACTTAAAGGCCTTATTAGTATTTTTTCGGAAATATAGAAAATAATAAAAAGAGAGATAACGGTTGCAAAAAAAGCTGACATCCATATAACAATATATACCTTTTTAAGAGCAAATCTTATTTCATCAAGTGAGGTATGCAAAAAAATTGCACTCAAAACATTATCATCTACATAAACTGGAATGCCCACGGTTAGCATTGGCTTTTTAAATATACCTTTAAAGCTATCCTTTTTTATTACAATTTTCCCAGAAATAACATCTTGGAATTCTGTAAAGGTTAGCTGTTTTTCATAGTCTATCGTTGGTTCAGTATAAGCATAGATATACCCGTATTTATCAACCACCCATATTCTTGCATTTACAAGTCTATCTATTAATAAAAGCTCATCCTTTAGCTTTTTCTTGCTGATTTTTCTATCAAAATAGTCTGAAACAATATCCTTTAATACGGTTCCTTGTTTTAGCAATATTGCAGCTTTTTGATTAACTGAATAATTATAAAACCATTGCGAAAGAAAAATAGCAACCAAACTAAAGGATATAGCTAAAATTACAAAATAAGTGATTATTAGCTTTGCAAATAAACTTTTTTTCATTATGACTTCACCTCAAATTTATATCCAACACCCCAAACAGTTTTAATCTGCCATTCATCATGCTCTGGAAGCTTTTCTCTTATTCTCTTAATATGGACATCAACTGTTCTTGAATCTCCCGGATAATCATACCCCCAAACTTCATATAGAAGCTGGTCCCTTGTAAAAACTTTGTTGGGGTTTGACGCAAGAAAATATAAAAGTTCAAACTCTTTTGGTGGAAGCTCCATCTCCTGTCCCTTATATATAACAATAAATGAATCTGCATCAATTATTAAATCTTTATATTCAAGGGATTTTTTCTGAACTTGAGGTTTATATCTTCTTAATACCGCTCTAATTCTTGCAACAAGTTCCTTAGGTTCAAAAGGCTTTACAATATAATCATCTGCGCCAAGCTCTAACCCTAAAACTCTGTCAAAGGTTTCTCCTTTTGCTGTAAGCATAACAACAGGAATAGCAGAAGTTTTTCTAATTTCCTTTAATGTTTCATAACCATCAAGGCCTGGCATCATCACGTCTAAAACTATTAAATCAAGTTGCCTTTCCCTAAAAATCTTAAGAGCATCAACTCCTGAGTTAGCTTTATAGACTTTATATCCTTCCTTTTCAAGATATATCTCCAAAAGATCACAAATATTGACATCATCATCAACTATTAATATCCTGTTCTCCATAATATCAACCTCCTTAAAATATTTTCTCATTATTTTATTTTTTTTACAATATATCATTTTTGAACAATATTTAAATTGATTTTTTAAAAAATATTTATAATTTTTTTAACATGTGCTATTATATTTATAGATAATTTTTACATAGGAGGCGCATTTTATGAACGCAAGAGAACATGTTAATCAAGTATTTGAACAAGTAGTAAAAAGAAATCCAAACGAACCTGAATTCCATCAGGCAGTTAAGGAAGTTCTTGACTCCCTTGTTCCAGTTCTTGAAAGAAGACCTGAATATATCGAAGCTGGAATAGTAGAGAGAATTGTCGAACCAGAAAGACAAATTATGTTTAGAGTTCCATGGGTTGATGATAATGGAAAGGTTCACGTAAACAGAGGATTTAGAATTCAATTCAACAGCGCAATTGGACCATACAAGGGAGGACTTAGATTCCATCCATCAGTTAACGCAAGCATAATCAAATTCCTTGGATTTGAGCAAATATTTAAAAACTCATTAACTGGCCTTCCAATTGGTGGTGGAAAAGGCGGTTCAGACTTCGATCCTAAGGGAAAATCAGATGCAGAAATAATGAGATTCTGTCAAAGCTTTATGGCTGAGCTTTATAGACATGTAGGTCCAGACATCGACGTTCCAGCAGGTGATATAGGAGTTGGTGCAAGAGAAATAGGTTACCTTTATGGAATGTATAAGAAAATCACAGGCGCTTATGAAGCAGGTGTTTTAACTGGAAAAGGATTAACATATGGTGGAAGTTTAGTAAGAAAAGAAGCTACAGGTTATGGTCTTGTTTACTTCGTTGAAGAAATGTTGAATGCTAAAGGAAATTCCTTCAAGGATAAAGTTGTAGTAATTTCAGGTTCAGGTAACGTTGCTATCTATGCTGCTGAAAAAGCTATGCAACTTGGTGCTAAGGTAGTTGCAATGAGCGACTCAAACGGATATGTATATGACAAAGATGGAATTAAGCTTGATACAATTAAACAAATAAAAGAAGTTGAAAGAAAGAGAATTTCAGAATACATAAAATTCCACCCAAGTGCTGAATATCATGAAGGCCATAAGAATATTTGGAATGTAAAATGCGATATAGCACTTCCATGTGCAACTCAAAACGAAATAGATGCAGAAGCAGCAAAGACATTAGTAAACAATGGAGTTATTGCTGTTGGTGAAGGTGCAAACATGCCATCAACTCTTGAAGCTACTGAAATATTCTTAAATAACGGCGTATTATTTGCACCAGCAAAGGCTGCAAATGCAGGTGGAGTTGCAACTTCCGCCCTTGAAATGTCACAAAACAGCTTAAGATTATCATGGACATTTGAAGAAGTAGATCAAAGACTCCATAATATAATGATAAATATCTACAAGAATGCTAGCCAAAAGGCTGAAGAATACGGACATAAGGATAACCTTGTTGTTGGAGCAAATATCGCTGGTTTTGTAAAGGTTGCAGATGCAATGCTTGCTCAAGGAATAGTATAATAAAAAGGCTGCCATTAGGCAGCCTTAGTTATTTCACCCAAGTTATAGCAATTATTTTTAAAACTACCCAAAGTATAAACCAAAAGATAAGAACAAGTGGCATTAATATTTCAAACTGAGCAATCATTATAGCCAAAATATCCTTCCATTCAAGCTTTAAATGTTCCTTATCCTTTTCCATAATATCACCTTCCAACTAAATGACATGCAACAAAATGGTTATTACCTATATCCTTATATTCTGGTGCTACCTCTTTACAAATGTCCATCTTATATGGACACCTTGTATGAAATTTACAGCCCTTTGGAGGATTTGCAGGGCTTGGTATATCTCCTTCAAGTATTATCCTTTCCCTTTTCAATGTAGGATCAGGAACTGGAACCGCTGATAAAAGAGCCTTTGTGTAAGGATGAATTGGATTTTTAAAAATTTCTTTTTTATCAGCAAGCTCTACTAATGAACCAAGATACATAACTCCAACCCTATGACTTATATGCTTTACTACACTTAAATCATGAGAAATGAAAAGGTAAGAAAAATTAAACTTTTGTTGAAGTTCACAAAGCAAATTAACTATTTGAGACTGTATTGAGACATCTAATGCCGAAACTGGCTCATCGCACACTATAAACTTAGGGTTTAATGCAAGTGCCCTTGCAATTCCAATCCTTTGTCTTTGTCCTCCTGAAAATTCATGGGGATATCTTTTTATATAATAAGAGCTTAATCCGCACATCTCTAAAACCTCTTCAACCTTTGACTTTACTGTATTTTTATCTGCCATACCATGTTCAATTAAAGCTTCTCCTACTATTTCTCCTACTGTCATCCTTGGATTTAAGGATGAATATGGATCTTGAAATATAATTTGCATATTTGGTCTTAATTTTCTTAATTCTTCTCTACTTAACTTATAAATATCCTTGCCTTCAAATATTACTTCTCCTTCAGTTTTTTCTATAAGCCTTAGTATAGTTCTTCCTGTTGTTGATTTCCCGCATCCCGATTCGCCAACAAGACCTAATGTTTCACCTTTTCTTAGCTCAAACGAAACACCGTCAACAGCTTTTACATGTCCAACAACTTTTTGAAAAACACCGGACCTTATTGGAAAATACTTTTTTAAATTTTTAACACTTAGTATAACTTCATTCATTGTTATCACCCCCATAAAGGTGGCAGGCAACCTTATGTCCATTGCCAACTTCCTTTAACGTTGGCATAACTTCCTTACAAATTTCCATCGCTCTTTCACACCTTGGGAAGAAATAACATCCTTTAGGTAAATTAAAGGGATTAGGAACCTGCCCAGGAATAGAATATAGCTTTTCTTTATCAATGTGTATTTGTGGCTTTGATTCTAATAAGCCCAATGTATAAGGATGTTTAGGGTTTTTAAATAGTTCAATAACATCAGCCTCCTCAACAACTTTACCTGCATACATCACTGTTACATATTCTGCCATTTCTGCAACAACACCCAAGTCATGGGTTATAAGCATAATGCTTGTTTTTGTTTCCTCCTTTAATTTTCTCATCAAGTCAAGTATTTGGGCCTGAATCGTTACATCAAGGGCTGTTGTTGGTTCATCTGCTATTAAAAGAGTAGGATTACAAACCATAGCCATTGCAATCATAGCCCTCTGTCTCATGCCACCACTAAGTTCATGGGGATATGCATTTATTATTTCTTCAGCTCGTGGTATCCCTACAAGTTTTAGAGCCTCAATCGCTTTTTTAGTTGCTTCTTTTTTATCTAGTTTTTGATGAAGTATTATAGCTTCTATTATTTGATTCCCTATTGTAAAAACAGGATTTAAAGATGTCATAGGCTCTTGAAATATCATCGAAATTTTATTTCCTCTAATTTCCCTTATTTCATCATCTGAAAGCTTCAAAAGATCTTTACCTTCAAATATTATCTCCCCGCCCTCTATTTTACCAGGTGGATCGGGTATTAATCTTAATATTGACATTGCAGTTATACTTTTCCCACAGCCTGATTCTCCAACTATGCAAAGAGTCTCTCCCTTATTTATCCTTAGACTAATATCATCAACAGCCTTTACAACTCCCTCATCGGTATAAAAGTATGTTTTCAAATTTTTTATTATTAATAATTCGTCCATTTTGTCCCCCTCCTAGCGTTTTAATTTGGGATCCAATGCATCCCTTAAACCATCACCTAATAAATTTATTGCCATAACTGTTATAAAAATACATACTCCTGGGGGAACCCATCTCCAAGGATAAAACTGAAAAACATAAGCATCTGTGACTGCATTTACCATATTGCCCCATGATGGAGTTGGAGGTGTAACTCCAAGTCCAAGATAACTCAAAGCAGATTCAGTTAAAATGGCTCCGGCAACCTCCAATGTTGCTGAAACGATAATCGAACTAAAGGTGTTTGGTAAAAGATGCCTAAATATTTTTCTTTTATCCCTTAATCCCAGCGCTTCCGCAGCTTGGATAAATTCCTGTTCTCTAAGAGAAAGTATCTGACCTCTTATTATTCTGCTAAGTCCAGGCCAACTTAGTATTCCTATAATAAACATAACGACATAAATTCTATAATTAGGATGAATCTTATAATCCGACATAACAGCAGCCACCATCAAAAGAAGTGGCAAAAATGGAAAACACATAAATATATCTACTATTCTCATCAAAACAGCATCAATAATTCCTCCATAATAACCAGATATTGCACCTACTATACTCCCTATTAAAACACTTATCAAAACTGCTACTATTCCAACTGATAGAGATATTCTCCCGGCATACATAACTCTTGTTAAAACATCCCTTCCTACCTCATCTGTTCCTAAGGGATGGGACAGAGAAGGAGGTGCAGAAATATTGCTAAGGTCTAATGTTTCCATATTGTATGGCGATATTATTGGTCCAAAAACTGAAAGTAGCACCATAAATATCAAAATATAAAATCCAAACATTGCAAGCTTATTCCTTTTTAATCTAATCCAAGCAAGCTGCCAAGGTCCTAATATTTTCTCTTCTCTTATTTTTGCTTCTACACTTTGAACAGTCTGCATATAAATCCCCCCTATTTTAGCCTTATCCTTGGGTCAACTAAAGCATAAGTAACATCCGCAATTAGATTACCAAGTAAAGTTAGCAGAGCAAGAAGCATATTTATACCCATCAAAAGTGGATAATCCCTTGTATTTACTGCCTGAAGTTCAATAGGTCCAATACCAGGCCAGTTAAATATTTGTTCCGTAATAATAGCCCCTGAAAAAAGTCCTGGCAAGCTCATTCCGAAAATAGTCACAACAGGAATAAGGGCATTCCTTAAGGCATGTTTATATATGACAACCTTTTCCCTTAATCCCTTTGCCCTTGCTGTTCTAATATAATCCTGCCTTATAACCTCCAGCATGCTTGATCTTGTATATCTCATAAGTCCCGCAAGGCTTCCAAGGGTTAAAACTATTAGTGGTAGTGCCATATGATGCATAACTTCCTTAAATAAAGCAAAGCCCGTTGCTGTGCTTCCTGGATTAGTCATCCCTGAAACTGGAAATAACTTTAAGTCTACTGCAAACCACTTTATAAGTAAAAGTCCGAAGAAAAATGAGGGCATCGAAATACCTATCAAGGCAAATATAGTGAATATGTAGTCAAATTTTGAATATTGTTTTGTAGCTGATAAAACACCAATTGGAATAGAAAGAATTGCACTAAGTATAAAGGACGCTAATGAAAGATAAAAAGAATTCCATATAAAGGAATTTATAACCCTTGAAACAGGTTGCTTATAATAAAAGGATTCTCCCCATTGACCCTTTAAGATATCCATTACCCAATATTTATACTGAACAAGAATCGGTTCATTTAAGTGAAGCTGTTCTCTTAGCTTTGCTTTAGTTTCAGCTGATGTCTTTGGATCAACTATTGCTGACACCGCGTCTCCAGGTGCCAATTGAAAAATAACAAAAATTAGTATAGATATACCTATAAGAACAGGAATCATTTCAAGTAATCTTCGGGTAATATACTGCCTCATCGTCCTACCTCCTAAATATTGCCCGGCGATTGCCGGGCAATTTTTATTTAACATCAACTATTTCAACATTTTGAATATCATATGTCCAATCTATATATGGTGATGGATTTACTCCCTTAACCCTGCAGCTTACAGCAACATTATCCTTGTTATAGCTCAAGAAAAGATATGGCAATTCCTCATTTGCAAGTTTGTTCCACTGTTTATAAATTTCCTTTCTCTTTTCCTGATTAAATTCAGTAAGACCCTGTTTCATAAGTTTTTCTGATTCTTCGTTTACCCAGCCAACAGAATTGTTTCCTCCTGGAACATCTTGCGCCTTTGAGAATATTCCTGATGGATCTGGGTCAATCGATAGGGACCAAGCCATGTTATACATTTCAAATTCCCTTTTGTCATAAACCTTTTCAACCAATGTTCCAAATTCCATAAGTTCTGGAACAACTTCTATTCCTAGTTTTCCCCAATTATCTTTAACAATAGGTATTAAAGATTCTACATATTTGCTTCCTGTATAGGTCATCCAATGGATTGTAAATTTTTTACCATCCTTATATCTAAACCCATCTTCCTTCTTTACCCAGCCAGCCTCATCTAAGAGTTTATTTGCAAGATCAGGATTATATTCGTATTGGTTTATTTCATCCGTATATGCCCAAGAAACTGGTGAAACTGGTGCATTACATACCTGACCGTTTCCTTTATAATAAGCGTTTATAAACCCTTTTCTATCAAGTCCATACATTAGTGCTTGTCTTACTCTCTTATCCTTAAATCTTTCATCCCTGAGATTTAATCCTATATACCCATAGGAATTGGAAGGATAGCTATATATGTTGAAAAATCCCGCCTGCTTTATAAGTTCAACCATTTCTGGCTTACCTACAGCATCTATATCTACGTTTCCAGAGGTTAATTCTTGAACTACCGTATTTGCATTTGTAACCTTCATAACTATGGTTTTAATCTTTGGTTCGCCCTTCCAATAGTTTGGATTTTTTTCAAATACTACTTCTGCACCTGGCTTGTAACTCTTAAGTGTATATGCTCCTGAACCCATTGGTTTTAAGAAAAGGTCTTTAAGCTTTTTAATATTTCCCTTTTCAAAACCATAATAATGCTTTGGAAGTATTCCATATCCAAAATTCCAAATAGCAGGTGCTTGAGCCTCTGTTAAAGTAAATTGTATTGTATATGGATCGATAACCTTTATTCCTTTAACTTCCTTTACTTTATTTTCTTTATCCTTATTGTATTCCTCATATCCTTCTAAATACATAACAGCATCTGTTCTTGGTCCATCATAATTAGGATCGCAGATAGCTGTGAAGGTAAAGGCAACGTCTTCAGCTGTAAGTTCCTTTCCATCATGGAATTTAATTCCCTTTTTAATATAGAAGGTATATGTTTTGCCATCTTCAGATATATCCCATTTTTCCGCAACATTTGGAATTGGATTACCCTCAGCGTCATTGCTAATAAGTCCATCGAAAATCAAAGAACATACCCATGAATCATATAAACTTCCTGAATAAATTGGATTAAAGGTTCCATTTGGTGCAGTAGTTCCTACTATTAAAGTATCTTTTCTATCCCTTGCAACCTGTGGAAGTTTTTCTGGGTTGGTAGCTTGAATTATCTCAATTTGACTCTTGTTTAAAGACTTGTTGTCAGAACTTCCTTGATTTGAAGAAGGCTTTGAGCATGATGAAAATGTCCCAACCATAATCAAAATCCCCAAAAAAACACTTAAGAATTTTTTCATCTTATCCCCCCTAAAAATTAAATTGTTCTTCTTAATATAAATTTTATTAAAAATATATATATTTTTGGTAACAATATGGTAACAATTTGGAATTTTACAAAAAAGGAAATAAGTAATTTGTTATATTGCAAAAATGAGGTAAGTTTTATTAACTTACCTCAGATTGTGGCAAATATATTGTTACTTTGGTTCCTAATCCTTCATTGCTTTCTATAACAATATCACCTTTATGGAGTCTGATTATCTCGTCGCATATTGCAAGCCCAAGTCCGCTTCCTTCCTTTTTTATATCGATTTTATAAAATTTTTCTTTTACTTTATCTATCTTTTCAATTGGTATTCCTATACCGTCATCTTCCACAATTATCTTTACTGCATGCTTTTCCCTTTTAGTTCTTATTAAGATTGACCCGTCTTGCCTTGAAAATTTTACAGCATTATCAATAAGATTTATTATTACTTGTCTTATTCTAAATTTATCAGCCAAAATAATATCATTTTCATCCAATTCTTCAGTTATTTTTAAACCTTTATTGTTAGCCTTCCCTTTATACAGATTACAAATATCATGAATTTCTTGATTTAAACTAAAGTTTTCAAGATTTAATTTAATCTTTCCACCTTCAAGTTTTGAAAAATCAAGAAGATCCTCAACCATATTTGAAAGCCTATCTACTTCCTTTGTTATAATCCTTAACCCTTGTTTTACCTCTTCTAAGTCATTAAAATCGCTTGTCAAAATAGTTTCACTCCATCCCTTAATAGAAGTTAAAGGTGTTCTTAGTTCATGGGATACCGATGATATAAATTCACTTTTTAAATTCTGCATCCTTTTAATCTCGTTTGCCATATAATTTAAAGTTTCTGCCAGCTCTCTAATCTCATCGTTGTATTTTGTGGTTATTTTTACATCGAAATTACCCCTTGCCATTTTTTTTGCAACTTCGTTGATATCCTTTATAGGTTCTATTATGCTTTTACTGAAGGTTAAGCTCAAAATAAATAGAAATATCACTAAAACAAAGCTAATAAAAATAACAAAAGTTATATAATATTTTATTCTAGAATCCACTTCCCTTAAGGATGTTATTATTCTCAAAACTCCAACTATGGAACCATCCACCTTTATGGGAGCTGATGCTGCTATTAATTTTTCCATTGTTATATTGTTTATGTATATAGAAGAATGAACCTTATCTTGAAGAGCAAGAATATAATCTGATTGAAGATTTTCAGCATAATTTAATCCACTAGAACAAAATAGCACTTTCCCTTTAGTATCCCAAACTTGAATAATAAAATCCTCATCAAAGGAATAATCTTCAACATAATTTTTAAGAAGAAAAGTTATTTTTTCTTTATCTGTGAAATATCTATTGAAAAACTCCGTAGATGTATTAACTTTATTTATCAAAAGCTGTCGTAAGCTTGAATAATAATAGTTTCTTATGATAAGGGCAAAGGATAGATTGAAAACTATTAAAATAACTATAATCCCTATAATGTAATCCTTAACCCACCTTTTTTTAATCCCCGTCATGTTAAATCATTCCTTATTTATGAATATATTTTTTTCTATTTCATCCGGATTAAAAATCTTTTTATCATAATTTATGTATACTCTGTAATTCAGATAATCCAATATTTTAATTTTATCCGCCAAATCTATTGTCTTTCCTTCCTTAATCCTATATAAAGAAAAAAGATATTTATTAGAATTCTTTAAATAAAAGGATACACTTTCATAGTCCTTCTGATTATATTTAATTATAAAGTTACTTTGTATTTTTTTAGGAATAAGAAAATAATAACTATCATCACCATAGGTAGAACAGGAGTAGATTAAATTTCCCTTTTCATCTATCTTATACCAGTTGTTAATCCAAATATTTTCATTTTGAAAACTGTTATTAATCTCTGGTATCGCAACTTCAATAAATCCATCTCCATCAATATCCTGTGATTTTATATAATAAGCCTTTATTCCATTTTCACATATATGATTTTGGGAGTTTAAAAACAAATTTTTTATCTTTTTCTTATCTAAAACTAATATTTGAGTTAGTGCTAATTCTTCTCCTATTAAACTATCTATAACTATTCCATTTTGGCTCTTATTCAATTTACAATAGGTTATATTTTTATAGTGTTTTGTTCCTTTGTCTAAAGGAACTACATATAAGGAGTTAAATTTTTCACCCTCAGCCTTTAATATATTTAAAAAGGGAAATTCGTCTTTTCTTATTAGCAATATCTCATCTGTCCCATCCCCATCTATATCATTAATAGCAAAATCCTCATACTCCGACTTAAATACCACCCTTAATATTCCTTCTATTTCCTTTAATATAAAAACTTCCTTCGAATTATTTTTATAGCTCCCTATAATAAACTCCATTTTTTTATCTTTATCTAAGTCTGAATAATAAAATTTATGAATTTCGTCTCCAACAAATCCATAACTAACTGCATTAATAAAACTAGAACTTTTAATAAGCCCTATTTTTAAAGGTGAAAACAAATCCGAAGTTTTTATAAAATAAACTATATCACCATTTTTATCTCCATCAAAATCTAATAAATAAATGGCGTTTCTGTTCTCCCCATCTATTGGAGAAGTTAATTTCGAGTTAGGAGCAACAAAATATTTTATTTTACCGATTGCCATTTCGTATTCTTTAGGAATCATAGGCTTTACAATAATATTTTCTTCATGGAAATTGCAAGATTGAAAAATAAACACAAAAAATAATAAAACAATCCTTTTGATTAAAGATTTCACCTTCTTTAGCCCCCTATTACTTAATTTCCCACCTATATCCATATCCTCTTATAGACTTAATATATTTAGGGCATGTAGGGTCATCTTCTATCTTCTGCCTTAGCCTACTTATATTAACATCAACTATCTTATAACTTCCAATATAGTCCTCGCCCCATATTATGTTTAAAATTTCATCCCTTTTAAAAGCTTTATTAGGGTTATTAATGAATAATTTTAAAAGTTCAAATTCAATATGGGTAAGTTCAATTTCTTTGTCTTCTTTAAAAAATTTTCTTGAGTTAAAATCGACTTTAAAAGGATACATAAAAATCTCATTGTTATTTCTTCTAATCATAGAAACCCTTCTAAAAAGCGAATCAACTCTTGCAACTAATTCTCTTGGGCTAAAGGGCTTTACAACATAATCATCAGCACCCTTTGAAAATCCAATTATCTTATCAGCCTCTTGAGACCTTGCCGTAAGTATAATAATTCCTATAAAAGGATCCTTTTCTCTAATCTTACTGCAAACATAAAATCCATCTAGCTTAGGAAGCATTAAATCTACAATAGCTATATCAATGCCGTCATTCTTTTTCAATATATCCAGCGCCTTTTCCCCGTCCTCTGCTTCAAGGACCTCATAACCTTCTCTTTTTAAATTTATTTTTATAAATCCCCTGATTTCCTCATGATCCTCCACAATCAAAACCCTCTTCATCAAACCCCCCCAGTAAAACTAATATTTACTATAAATTATAATTCTTTACAATAAAATATTAAAGAAGCAACTAAAAAAATAAGCCGGATTAAACCGGCCTATCACTCAAATATTCTGCTTACGGAAAGGTCTTCATATATTCTCTTTATTGCCTCTGCAAAAATAGGTGCAACAGATAAAACTTTTATCTTATCAAGATGTTTTTCTGGTGGGAGAGGAATTGTGTTTAATACTACAAGTTCTTTAATTGCTGATTTTTCAATTCTTTCAACAGCTGGGCCAGATAATACCGCATGGGTGCAGCATGCAAATACTTCCTTTGCCCCCATATCCTTTAGGGCATTTGCTGCATTAGTAATAGTTCCTGCAGTGTCTATCATATCATCTACTAAAATAACATATTTGTCCTTAACATCTCCGATGACATTCATTATTTCTGAAACGTTTGCCTTTGGTCTTCTTTTATCTATTATAGCAATTGGTGCGTGAAGCCTATCTGCAAATTTTCTTGCCCTTGTAACACTACCAAGGTCAGGTGATACAACTACCACTTCATCTTCATTAAAATTCTTTTCTTGATAATATTTTGCAAGGATTGGAACTCCAAGAAGGTGATCAACCGGGATATTAAAATATCCCTGAATCTGTGCAGCATGAAGGTCCATTGTTAAGACCCTATTAGCTCCAGCAGCTGTTAAAATATCTGCGACAAGTTTCGCTGTAATTGGATCTCTTGCTTTTGCTTTTCTGTCCTGTCTTGCATAACCATAATATGGTATAACAGCTGTAATCCGTCCTGCAGAAGCTCTTTTGAGGGCGTCAATCATTATAAGAAGCTCCATTAAATTGTCATTAACAGGTGCACATGTGGATTGAACTATAAAAACATCTGCACCTCTGACAGTTTCATTAATATCTACAGAAATTTCGCCGTCGCTGAATCTTCCCACAACAGCATTTCCCATCGGAACGCCTACGATATCAGCTATCTCTTTCGCAAGCTCTGGATGAGCATTTCCTGTAAATATTTTGATGTGCTTACCATGTCCAAACATCTTTAACTCCTCCTAAGCTATTTTTTCCAAATTCCTCTTTTTTGCACCCATCCTTCTTTATTAACCTGCTTTTCCCTTGCAATTGCAAGTGCTCCATCTGGAACGTCTTGCGTTATTGTAGAACCTGCGGCAATATAAGCTCCCTCCCCAACTGTAACTGGAGCAACAAGATTTGTATTACAGCCTATAAAGGCCTTATCTTTAACTATTGTTTTATGTTTCTTTGTTCCATCATAGTTTACAACAACAGTTCCACATCCAAAATTGCATCCCCTTCCAACCTCAGCATCACCAATATAAGTAAGATGTGAAACTTTTGTTCCATCGCCAATTGTTGATTTTTTAATTTCAACAAAATCCCCTATTTTTACATCCTTGCCAATGACACTTTCAGGTCTTATATATGCAAACGGGCCAATATTAGCCCCTTCCATTATTTTACTTTCTAAAACAACTGAGTTTTGAATCGTTACATCATCCTCAACCTCAACATCCACAAGCCTTGTGTTTGGTCCTATTATACAGTTTTCACCGATTACTGTTTTCCCTTCGAGTATTGTTCCTGGATAAATTATTGTATCCTTTCCTATTTGAACATCCGAATCTACATAAGTATTATTTGGATCAATGAAAGTTACTCCTTCATCCATGAATTTATTTATAATCCTTTTTCTCATTATAACGCTTGCTTCATAAAGCTGTGCCCTTGAATTAACACCTGTAAATTCTTCAAAATCAGTTACATAGGCACCAACTTTTTTGCCATCTGACTTTAATATCTCTATTACATCTGTTAGATAATATTCGCCCTGTGCGTTGTTATTATTCAATCTCTTAATGGAATCTAAAAGGGATTCTATATCAAAACAGTATGCCCCAGAATTTACTTCTTTAATCTGCCTTTCAAATTCATTTGCATCTTTATCTTCAACTATTCTTTCAAGGTTGCCTTCAAAATCCCTTACAATCCTTCCATAACCCTTTGGATTATCAACAACACCTGTTATAACAGTCGCAGAATATCCCTTTTCAATATGATATTGGAAAACCTCTGATATGGTTTTAGATGTAATAAGTGGAGTGTCTCCTGCAAGAATAATTACTGTCCCTTTTTTACCTTTTAAAAATTCACTTGCACACATTACCGCATGACCTGTCCCAAGTTGCTTATCCTGATATGAATAACTAAATCTATCACCAAGGTAACCCTTAACCTTATCGGCACCATGTCCAACAACAATGGTAAAGTCTTCGACAACAGAATCAAGTGCATGAATAACATGCTCTATCATGGATTTGCCGCAAACCTTATGTAAAACTTTAGGAAGATTAGATTTCATCCTTTTTCCTTCGCCAGCGGCTAATATGATGCCATAACACTTATTCATATTCTGCACCTCAATTCGATATTTTTCTACCCTATATATTATATTGTATTAACAAAATTATTGCAATTAAATTAACAAAAAAATAAAAAGGAAGTATTTCACTTCCTTTTTATGATTATTCATTTTCTTCTGGCATGTTCTTTACCTTTTCATATTCTGCAAGGATGGCTGCTTGAAGCTTTTCTCTTGTTTGTGTGTTTATTGGATGAGCAATGTCCTTAAACTCACCATCTGGTGTTTTCCTTGATGGCATTGCTATGAATAATCCATTTTGTCCATCTATTACTTTGATGTCATGAACCACAAATTCGTTGTCAAAGGTAACTGATACAATAGCCTTCATCTTGCCTTCGTTCATAACCTTTCTTACTCTAACATCGGTAATTTGCATATAATTCACCACCTTCCATGTTGCTTATTAAATATATTCTTCATTTTTTTTCAAATTCCTGCTTAAAATTGTGAATATTTTGAAAAATTTTATATTAATTCTCCAAATTAAATTGGAGAATTAATTGTTTTTAAGTTTTACATCAATTATTTCCCTTTCTTCATCGACATTATTCAGTATAAGTAGAGATATGTAATCTTGAACTAACTTTTTTTCAGTCTTAGCCTCTATAAAAACTCCAACTCCTACAACTTTAGATTCAAACTCCTCCATTAATTTTACTATCCCTTTTGCTGTCCCCCCGGCCCTCATAAAGTCGTCTATGAATACTACTTTGCTTCCCTTTTTTACTGCCCTTTTAGGAAGGCTCATAGTTTGAATTTGCCTTTTTGAGCCTGAAACATAATTTATGCTTACAGTCGGGCCTTCTGCCCCCTTGTTTTCTCTTCTTACTATAACTAAAGGAACATTCAAGTATCTTGCAGTCATCATGGCTATTGGAATGCCCTTAGTTTCAATTGTAAGAACATAATCAGGTTCTTTACCTCTAAAATAACTTGCAAAAATAATGCCTAATTTATTTGTAATATCCGGAGAAAAAATTAAATCATTTGTATATAAAAAACCTCCCGGCATAATCCTGTCTTTATTCTTTAAACTTTCACAAAGCTCTGTTAAAAAGCTTTGTTTATCTTCTTCCCTTAAAGAAGGCACAAATCTAACTCCACCTGTTGGCCCAGCCACAGTTTCAACACTTCCAACCCCAATATCTTCAACTACTTTTTTTAAAATAGTTACATCTTCGCTTAAAGTTGATCGAGCCATATTAAAGTTTTCTTGAAAATAACTTAGGCTTATTACTTTATTAGGATTGTCTGATAATATTTTAAGTATAGCTGCTACCCTTTCCTTCCTGTTTAGTCTTTCCATTTTTCCCACATCCTATTCACTTAAATATTTTTATCATATTTTTTTATTTTTATACATATTATATAATGGCAAATTATAAATCATCTAATCTAATTGTAAAAAAAACAAGTCAGATTTTCAACGATTACCAATATTTTATTGATATATTATAATTAAAAATATAAAATAATGTTATGTAAATTATGTTTAGGAGTGATATGATGTTTGATCTTGAAAGGGATTTTGATAAAAAAGTTCATTTTATTGGAATTGGTGGAATAAGCATGAGTGCCCTTGCTGAAATACTTTTAGAATACGGCTACAAGGTTTCTGGTTCTGATAGAGTAAAATCCCATCTTACAGATAAGTTACAAGCAATGGGTGCAAAAATATTTATTGGACACGATGCTAAAAATATTGAAGATGCAGATATTGTTGTCTATACTGCAGCTGTAAAGGATGATAATCCTGAACTTATGGAGGCAAGAAGTAGGAACTTGATCATTTACGATAGAGCCGAATTTTTGGGACAAATAATGAAAAGATACAAAAAAGGTGTGGCAATTTCTGGAACTCATGGTAAAACTACAACAACCTCTTTAGTTTCATTGATGCTATTAAGGGCTAATCTTGATCCTACTTTAATGATAGGTGGAGAGGTTGATATATTAGGTGGAAATGTTAGGGTAGGTAAAAGTCCATACTTTGTTACAGAAGCTTGTGAATATAAAGAAAGCTTTTTAAAATTCTATCCTTTTATTGGTGTAATTTTAAACATAGATGCAGACCATTTAGATTATTATAAGGATATCAATCATATAAAAGAGGCCTTTTTAAAATTTGGTAAACTTATTCCTAAGGATGGCCTTGTTGTTGGATATGCTGAAGATGAAAACATCATAGAAATTTTTAAAAACTTAGAATGCAATAAATTAACCTACGGGATAAACAGGGGAGATTTTAAGGCAATAGATATAAAGTATGACGAAAAGGGATGTGCCTCATTTAAAGTTAATCTAAACGATAAACCATATGGCGATTTTAAGCTATCTATTCCTGGTGAACATAACGTATTAAACGCTCTAGCTACTATAGCCTGTGGACACTTTTTGGGAATTGATGTTGAAACAATTAAAGATAGCCTTTTAGAATTTAAGGGGACCCACAGAAGATTTGAGAAAAAAGGGGAAAAGAACGGAGTAGTTGTAATAGACGACTATGCCCATCATCCTGCCGAAATAAAGGCTACAATTAAAGCTGCTAAAAACTATCCTCATAAAAGAATATATTGCGTATTTCAACCCCACACATATACAAGAACATATACTCTATTCGATGAATTTTCAACTGCCTTTTTAGGAGTTGACAAACTTATTCTTACCGATATATATGCCGCAAGGGAAAAGGATACCGGACTTGTAAATTCTAAAATGCTCTCGGATGCAGTTGTTAAGCACGGCGTTGACTCTGTATACATCAAGGATTTTGATGAAATAGTAAACTATTTAGAAGGCGAGCTAAAAGAAGGAGACCTTTTAATAACAATGGGTGCCGGAGATGTTTATAAAATCGGTGAAATGTTTTTAAAAAAGTAAGCCCTGCATAATGCAGGGCTTAGATTGTAGTCAAACTCTCATTGGTGTTTAGACTTTGCAAGAGCCCCGTGAATGGATTTCAAAAAGGCATCTCTCATGAGCTCTAGCAATTCTTGCTTTTCGACTTTTCAAAAGTCCGTAATTCTGCACATGGACGTGCAGAGCCGAGTGGCCGACACGGATGTCGGCTCACGAGGGTAGGACTTTTGAAAACAAAGAAAAGCTTAGAATTGCTTAGCGAAATGAGCGAATGCCAGGGAAATCCTTCACGGGGCTTATCAAAAAACAACTTTTTCAACAGTCTGAAGCCCTGCATAATGCAGGGCTTATGCTTTGGAAAAGGCTAATCTTTTTACCCTTTCGATGTCTTCCTTTGTAACAGGCCTTTCAAAACTTCTAAAGCCAGCAAGTTTAAAGCCATGCTTTTTAGCAAGATTATGTATCTCTTTAACCCTATCAAGGCTCAAATCCCTTCCTAAGGAATAGTTTTCAATTCTTCCCTCTAAAGCAAGGAGCATGGTTTCAGCCATGCAGGCATATCCTGTTTTAGGTGGAAAACCAAAGTTAAAATTAAAGTTTACATCTCCAGGGATTTCAACGACTCCGCCCTCTATTATTAATACATCCTGCCTTTTTTTTGCTACATCCTTTGAAACATCCCTTGGCCTTGCAACATCGCAAACTATTGCTCCCTTTTTTAAATATTCTGCCTCGATAATGGCATCTTTAGAACTTGATACGGTTATAACAACGTCTGCATTTTGAAGTGCTTCCTTTATGTCGGAAGTTATACAAACCTTTTTATTATAATTCCCTTCTAATCTATTTGCAAATTCCTTTAACCTTTCCATATTCCTTGCTACAAGGAACATATTTTTTGCATCTTGCAATAAAAGTTCTGCACAAACCTTTCCAATGGATCCTGTTGCGCCGACTACAGCAACATTGCATTCATCTAGGTATTTACCCATAATATCGACTGCCTTTTTTGTTGCTTCAACAGCTGTTGCAACAGTTAAACTATTTCCAGATGTTACTGCGATGTTTACGTTTTTAGCGATTGTTATTCCTGCATCCCCAACAACGGATGTTAATGCCCCAAGACCTACTATATCAACATCCAATTTCTCTGCCATTTTTGCTGCCTTTATTATTCTTTTTAAAACATAATCTTCAGGTAATGATAACATCTGATTTGATGTTAAAGGAACTGCAATAAAATAACCTTCTGTTTCTGAAAATTCACTTTTTACCCCTGTTATTTTAGATATTTTTATAGGAGGTAAAAATTTTATTATCCTCTCAACATTTTTTTCTGAAAGATTTTTTAGAAACTTAAATTTTCTGCTAACATCAGTATATTCAATTGGATGAATAATAAAGGCAAATCTTTTCATCCCAACCCCTCCATTGGTGCACAATATGTGCACGTCTTTTAATAATATTTTAAGTCTTTTTACCATTATTTTCAAGTATATTCTATAAATAAAAAACACCTTTTTAGACTTTTCATCTAAAAAGGTGTTGGTAAATTATAGTAATGTCAAAAAGTCAAAATGTCAAGTGCCTGTCACTTTAGAATTCAGCATTTCTTGGGGTTCTTGGGAATGGGATAACGTCCCTTATGTTGCTCATTCCTGTTAGATACATTATCATTCTTTCAAAACCAAGGCCATATCCTGCGTGCTTTGTTCCACCGTATTTTCTAAGTTCTAGATACCACCAGTAGTCCTCTTCTTTCATTCCAAGCTCTCTTATTCTATTTAAAAGCACATCGTATCTTTCTTCCCTTTGGCTTCCTCCGATTATCTCTCCAACTCCAGGAACCAAAAGGTCTGCAGCTGCAACAGTCTTTCCATCATCATTCAATCTCATATAGAAGGCCTTTATATCCTTTGGATAATTAGTTACAAATACTGGCTTTTTAAATATTTTTTCTGTGATATATCTTTCATGTTCTGTTTGTAGGTCGCATCCCCATTCAACTGGGAATTGGAAGTTCTCTCCTGATTTTTTCAAAAGCTCTATTGCTTCTGTGTATGTTATTCTTGCAAATTCTGAATTAACAACATTATTTAATCTTTCAAATAATGTATTGTCAATGAAATTATTGAAAAACTCCATCTCCTCTGGGCAATTTTCAAGAACATAGCTGATTATATATTTAACCATATCCTCTGCAAGGTCCATATAATCGTTAAGATCAGCAAAGGCAATCTCTGGCTCAATCATCCAAAACTCCGATGCATGTCTTGGTGTATTTGAATTTTCTGCTCTAAAGGTTGGTCCAAAGGTATAAACCTTTTTAAAGGCAAGGGCATAAACTTCTGCTTCTAATTGTCCTGAAACTGTAAGATTTGTTTCCTTGCCAAAAAAGTCTTCAGAAAAATCAATTGAACCATCTTCCTTTCTTGGAAGATTATTAAGATCAAGGGTAGTTACTCTAAACATTTGTCCTGCGCCTTCGCAGTCGCTTCCTGTTATTATTGGAGTATGAACATAAACAAAGCCTCTTTCTTGGAAGAACTTATGAATAGCATAGGCTGCAACTGACCTTACCCTAAATACTGCTGAAAAGGTATTGCTCCTTGGTCTTAGGTGGGCTATAGTCCTTAGGTATTCAAAGGAATGCTTTTTCTTTTGTAGCGGATAATCAGAATGGGAATATCCTTCAACTACTATCCTATCCGCATGAACTTCAAAGGGCTGCTTTGCACCGGGTGTTTCAACCAACTTACCTTCCACAGTTATTGATGAACTAATGGGAAGCTTTTCAATTTCCTTAAAATTATCTAGTTTTTCGTCAAATACAATTTGAAGATTTTTAAAGAAGGTTCCGTCATTAAGCTCAATAAATCCAAAGCTTTTAGAACTTCTAACTGTTCTTATCCAGCCGCTAACTTTAACCTCTTGATTTAAATACTTTTCTTGATGTCTATAAAGTTCCTTTACTTCAACCTCAAACATGTTTATCCTCCCTTTCCTGTATGTTTTTACAAATTAAAAAGCCCTTCATCCCTAAATGGGACGAAAGGCTTAACTTCCGCGGTGCCACCCAAATTGCCAAAATGGCCTCTTTGAAGGTACTAACATACCCCCTGGATTTAACGTTCCAGCCACGTCTTAGCCTACTCTCTTACGATTTCGGTAAGAAACTCCGGGATGTTCTTCAATATGGGCTTCGTATCGGTCTTCCACCGCCACCGACTCGCTATGACTACTTCCCATATCTACTCTTCCCATCATAGTCTTTTAATATTTATATAAAATTATAATATTTGATATTAGTATTGTCAAATAAAAGTAGGAATTATGATAAAATAATTATAGCTTTACATTAAACCCTACAGAACCATATTATCCCTTTATCTTTGGGGCGCAATAAACAAGGGGCTCATATGAGCCCCTTGCAGATTGTAGACAAACCCTAATTTGTATTCAGACTTTGCAAGAGCCCCGTGATAGGATTTCAAAAAGGCATCTCTCATAAGCTTTAGCAATTCTTACTTTTCGACTTTTCAAAAGTCCGTAATTCTGCACACGGACGTGCAGAGCCGAGTGGCCGACACGGATGTCGGCTCACGAGGGTAGGACTTTTGAAAACAAAGAAAAGCTTAGAATTGCTTAGCGAAATGAGCGAATGCCAGGGAAATCCTTCACGGGGCTTATCAAAAAATAACTTTTTCAACAGTCTACAAGGGGCTCATATGAGCCCCTTGAGCCAATTCTCTATTCTTTTTTCAACTTCTATTTTATTTTTTATAAAAGAATCCTTAAAGCCAATTTCATCAGAGATAATCAAATTCATTTTTTTGGTGAAATATTCGTAGGCCTTTTTCTCGTCCGCTGCAAAGGTCGAAAATAGGTATATCTTCTTGTCATTTAAAGGATGATTTTCAATAAAAGATAGGACATATGGACAAGGTCTTCCTGCCCAAATTGGAGTCCCTAAAAATATTGTATCGTAAAACTCCCAATTAGGCACCCTCTCAACCTCCGGCCTTTCTCCAAAAAGGGACATCTTCCCACCATAAAAGAACTTCCAAAATCCTTTATACTTAAACTCCTTTAAGGGCTTTATCTTTATAATTTCAAATCCTGTCCTTTCAGCAATCTTATTTGCCACAAACTCTGTATTCCCATCGAGGGAAAAATAAACAACAGCACCTTTTGTCATAATAAGACCTTCTTTCTATAAATTATTTATTTTTAAACATAAATCATCTTCCTTGTCATGCCTCCATCAACTATGAAATTTGCACCTGTTATGAAGGAATTTTGTGGATCGATTAAAAATAAAACTAGCGATGCTATATCATCCTCGTTGCCAACTCTTCCTGCTGGGTGTTGCTTATGGTCCATTTCCGTTAAATTTGCGATATATCGTTGGCTTTGCTTCTTAAGGTGGCTAACCTCAATCCATCCTGGACTTATACAGTTTACCCTTACATCAGGGCCAAGGCTTATAGCCAAGGCATGGGTTAGGGCAAATACTCCCCCCTTTGATGCTGAATAGGCCTCGGTATTCGGTTCCGACATGAAGGCCCTTGTTGAAGCTATGTTTATTATGGAGCCTTTTCTTTCTTTTATGTAGGGTGCACAGTATTTTGAACATAAAAAAGCACCAGTCAAGTTTACTCCAATTACCCTGTTCCACTCATCAAGGCTAAGTTCTGTTATAGACTTATTTATTGAAATTGCAGCGTTGTTTATTAAAACGTCAATTCCACCGAAATTTTTTACCGTTTCTTTAATAAGTTTTTTAACATCATCCTCCTTCGATACATCGCAGTGAATAAATTTTATGTTGCCTAATAAGCTCAATTCCCTTTCCGTTTCTTCTCCTGCCTCTTTATCTATTTCTGCAATTATGACGTTATAATTTTCTTTTAATAGCCTTTTAGCTATTCCCCTTCCTATTCCTTGACCTCCACCCGTTATAATTGCTGTTCTTTTATGATTATCCATATCGCCACCTCACATTTTTTATCTCTTACTAAATTTATTCTCCATAATGTGTTTATTTCCTACCAATATATAAAAATTTTTGAGCATATAAATAAATATAAAATTCTTAATGAAAGTAAAAAAGACCTGTAAGCTATAAAGCCACAGGCCATTTTGGTCGGGGCGACAGGACTCGAACCTGCGACCTTATGGTCCCGAACCACACGCGCTACCACCTGCGCTACGCCCCGGTAAAAATTTCCTTATGAGATTATAAAATAAGGTTTAGCCTTAAGGCTAAACCTATGGTCGGGGTGACAGGGATTGAACCTGCGACCTCATGGTCCCAAACCACGCGCGCTCCCATCTGCGCCACACCCCGCTATCGACAAAATAAATTATAAGACATTTTTTTTATTTTTTCAAGTGTTTTTTTGTGGAATTTTTGCCTATTTAGTATCAGCGAACAAAATTAGTAAAAATCTTTTTCTCCTTTTCAGGCTCAAGGACTATACCTTCTCCACTCTTTTTTAATTTCAAAAGCCATGCCATGTTTTTGCCAAGAAGTCTCATTATCTGAACTCCCTCTTCATCCTGATAAACTTCCCCAGGCTTTGCACCATGAATTACATTCCAATAGTTTGTCGTTGGAATGAGCATTTCTGAATAAAGAAGATAATTATTAAGCTGTTCAAAGGTTGTAACCCCACCTGAACGTCTCACAGCAACTACTGAGGCTCCTACTTTATGCCTAAAAAGCCCTCCATTTGCTGATGCAACATAAAAGGCTCTGTCTAAAAAGGCCTTCATGGTTGCAGCAATGCCAGAATAGTGAACTGGTGAGCCTAAAATTATCCCATCAGCGTTTTTCATCTTTTGAATCCATTCATTTACCTCATCATCCGTTATGCATCTTTCATTTTTATTTTTGTAGCACATCCCGCAGGCTATGCAGCCTCTTATAATTTTATCTCCAACATGGACTATTTCAACTTCAATTCCTTCCTTTTCAAGTTCCTCTGCTACAATTTTTATAGCATGATATGTATTCCCTTCCTTTTTTGGGCTTCCGTTAAAGGCAACAACCTTCATACACCTTTCCCCTTTCTTTTTCTTAAATTATACCAAGAAGGATATATTAATTCAATAAAGTCAAAAAATATAGGGCACTTTTTAGATTTTTCATCTAAAAGTGCCACATATATTAGGCGTTACTTTTTGAAATTGAGATCAACCATTGTCTGGTGAATGGGTTTTATTTATGGGTTGATAAGCTTAAGGCTTTTTTTCCTCCACACCACGCCTTGGAACACATGAAGCAATAAATCCTATAAGAACAGATTGAACTGCCGGGGCAATATAATTTAAGTATTTTTGATATCTTAAAGAGTAGACTATTAAAGCTGTTATCACGTTTATTATAACCGTAACTAAAAAAAGATAAATAACAAACCTTGAAAAGGAGCTTATATATTTTTCCCATATCCTATGTCTTTTCTCACCGGGTATTAATTTAGAAAATAAAAAGAAGGTAACAAGAACAATTAGTATATCTACTGCAAGCATTATAAAAAAAGTTTTAACTCCTAAATAGTTCGTCATAAAATCCCTCCATTCTAATTTTATTTTTTACAATTTTTTATATTTAATGTATATTGTTTCTCATGTATAATAAAAATATAGATAGGGATTGGGGTGGTTATATGAATTATAAAGAACGCAGAAAATTTGAAAGGGTCAAAATGGACTGTCAAATTCTATATCCTACCTTAATTTTAAATAATGAAAAAAGAACTTTTCTTGATGATAATGCTAAGCTTTATGTAAGTGATATTTCTGAAGCTGGTATATGTGTAAGGTCAAATTTTTTTATTCCAAATGAAAGCTTTCTATCATTTTATTTTAGAATAGAGAATAATATACCATTTAGAGTATTGGTAAAAATCGTCTGGACTAAAGTTGAAGATGGAGAATATATTGCAGGTGGTGAATTTATAGCATTAAAATCTGAAGAAATGATGATTATTAGAGATTATGTAAATAAACATAAAAATAATTAAAAAACAAATGGAGGAATCTTCATGGCAAAGGTCTTTCTAAAATCTAAAAAAGGATTAAGAGCTGAAATGGGGCATCCTTGGATTTTTTCTGGTGAAATTGATAAAATAGAAGGCAATTTTGAAAACGGAGATATAGTTGAAGTTTACAATTTTAAAGGCAAATTTATAGGCAAAGGTTACATAAACACTAAATCCCAGATTACAGTAAGAATACTAACAAGAAACAAAGATGAAGAAATAAACGAAGATTTTTTCAGAAGAAGAATTTTAGATGCCTGGAACTATCGCAAAAAGGTTATAGAAACCACATGCTGTAGAGTAGTGTTTGGTGAGGCTGATTTTCTTCCTGCCCTTATCGTTGATAAATATAGCGATTATCTTGTTGTTCAAACCCTTGCCCTTGGAATTGATAAATACAAAGATATTATAGTAAAAGTTTTAAAGGAAATATTCAATCCAAAGGGCATATATGAAAGGAACGACGTTCCTGTTAGGGAACTTGAGGGTCTTAATCAACAAAAGGGATTTTTAACAGAACCCTTTGATACTACAATAATTACCGAAGAAAATGGCGTTAAATTCTATGTTGACATAGAAAACGGCCAAAAGACAGGTTACTTCCTAGATCAAAAGGAAAATAGAGCTGCCATTAAGGACATTGTAAAGGATGCTGATGTTTTAGACTGTTTTTGCCATACCGGCTCATTTTCTCTGCACGCCGCAAGATATGGTGCAAAAAGTGTTCTTGGAATAGATATTTCTGAACATGCCGTTGAATTTGCAAGAAAAAATGCTGAACTTAATGGGTTCCAGGATACATGTAAATTTGAAGCCCACAACGCCTTTGATGTTCTTCACCCATGGTCAAAGGAAGGAAGAAAATTCGATGTAGTTATCCTTGACCCACCAGCCTTTACAAAGAGTAAAGATACAGTAGAAAGTGCAATGAGGGGATACAAAGAAATAAACTTAAGAGCCATGAAGCTTTTAAAACCCGGAGGATTTTTGGTAACAGCTTCTTGTTCACATCATTTAACCCCAGAGCTTTTTTATCAAGTAATCATGGATGCTGCAATAGATGCCAAAAAAACTATAAGGCAAGTTGAATATAGGACCCAATCCAAGGACCATCCAATCCTTTGGAACTCCGGCGAAACCCTATACTTAAAATTCCTTATACTTCAAATAATATAGGCTGCATACAATGCAGCCTTATATTTTTACTATCCTTCCATCCTTAAAAACAGGAACCACATCCAATATATCTTCCATAAAGCAATATTCTATATCCTCTTTACAACCTATAGAAATCAAATAATTATAATGTCCCGCATATTTTACATATTCTAATATTTTCCCTTTATAATCCCTATAGGCAATATAAGCAGCAGTTGATATATCATCAGGATTATAATTCCCAAGTTTTAATAATTCATATATTATTTTCCCTGCACATATAAAATCATCTAAAGAAAGCTTACCATAAGTTCCTGCACAAACTATGGCAATATCCCTTTTATCCTCGAATACTTTTTTTACAAGAGCCTTTCCATTCAGCATACACCCAATATAGATATTTTTAGCATTAAAAGATTTATATATTGCTCTTGTCCCATTTGATGTCGTAAAAACAATATTCTTACCCTCCACAAATTCCCTTTTATATTCTAAGGGTGAATTTCCAAAATCAAAACCATCGATTTTAAGTCCCCTTCTTTCACCACCTAAGAGATATCCTTCTTCCTTAAACTTTAGTGCATCCTCCACCTCTAATACTGGAAAAACAGTTGCACCATTATATACAGCTGTTGTAATAACCGATGTAGCTCTTAAAACGTCTATTACAATTACATCTTTATCCCTTAAAAATTCCTTATCAACATCGTTTACGGAAGGAAACAAAGCGATATTCACATTATCATCTCCTTAAAGTAAGCAAAAACCTCTTTAAAGGGGTTACGTTATTTTGCCTTATAATTTGCTACTGTTTTTCTTGATATTAGTTTTGTTTCAACTATAATTTTTTGTTTTTCTTCATTTCTTCCCATTATTTCATCGATAACAAGCCTTGCTGCTTCAAATCCTAACTTATATGCATTGATATCAACAGAACTTAACGGCGGAGTTGCATGTTCTGCAAGGGGTATATTGTTAAAGCTCAATATAGATATATCTTGAGGAACCTTAAAGCCAAGTTCTCTTGCAGCCCTTATAGCACCAAAGGCCATTAAATCGTCTGTAACAAGAACAGCTGTAGGTGGCTTAGGACTTGACAAAATTATCTTCATACAATCATATCCACCCTGCTGAACAAAATCGCTGGAGGTCAATAAACTTTCATCAAGTTCTATTTTATTCTCAATTAATGCCTTTTTATAGCCTTCAAATCGGTCTAATGAAACGACAAGATTTAAAGAACCATTAATAAGTCCAATCCTTCTATGTCCCTTTTTTATTAAAAAGTTTGTTGCTTCATAGGCAGATTTAACGTTATCATTATCTACAAAATTTATATTTTCATCATTATAGGGCCTTCCTATCATCGAAAAAGGAAGGTTAAGCTCCATAACTTTGTTTAAAATAGGATCGTTTACCCTCGAATACATCAGAATAAGCCCATCTACTCTTCCACCATAAACAATGGAATTTAAAGATTCCATCTGTTCCTTTTCTGTATTGCCTGTAGTAAGAAGCAGGCAATATTCTTCATCATGGGCACACTTTGCAATGCCTCTTAGCGCCTCAGGAAAGAAGGGATTCAAAAAGACATGTTCAGCAGAACGTGGCATAACTATTCCTATAGTTTTTGTCGTCTTATTTACAAGGCTTCTGGCTATAGCATTAGGATGATATCCTAATTCCTTCATCGCCTGTCTTACCTTTTCCTTAGTCTTTTCACTTATCCTTGGACTGTCCGATATTACTCTTGATACCGTCGATGGGGATACTCCAGCTTTTTCTGCTACATCCTTTATTGTAACCATTACCTTCCCCTACTTTCTTTTTAATTTAAAAATAGAAATAACGGTCCTAAATACAACAGCCTCTTCAAATTTTTTAATATCAAGTCCTGTTATAGCCTTAATCTTTTCAATTCTATAAAGAAGCGTATTTCTATGAAGATACAATCTTCTGGATGCTTCACTAATATTAAGATGACACCTAAAGAGCTCTTCCGCTGTATTTATAAGCTCTTTATCTCTGTATACATCATAAAAATTTTCATATCCGCCATTTAGATAAAAATCTATTTTAGACATATCACCCTCAGAAATTATACCATAAAGAATCATTTTATCAATATGAAATATTCCTTCATTGTATCCTAAATTTTTCGCAAGAAGACAGGATGTTTTAGCATGAATAGCTGAATTTTTTATAGTATAATCACCCTTTACTTGTCTTCCTGAGCCTATTATAACATTATTAGCACCTTCCTGCTTCAACTCCTCGAGAATGGATTCTGCTTCCTCTTCAAAATTTTCAATTTCTTTTACGATATAAATGCCCTCATCATCCTTTACAAGTTCTGCCTCGTAACCTTCGTAAATACTTTCTAATATATTAAAATACTTAATAGAACACATTATATACATTACAGTTTTATTCAAAAACTTTCCTATTAGCTTTTCTTTAGAAACATCATTTTTTAAAATATATTCAAGAGGCTGCAGAACATCTGCAGCCTCCTTATTTTTATAATAACCAAAATAAAGCTTTACAAGGTTACAGGCATCCTGCGATAATTTACCCTTAATTGACAATATATTATCGCCTATCCTAATAAAGGTAAAGTCACCGATTTCTATATCACCAACGTCCTTAAATCCTATATCTTTTCCTTCTTTGAGGTTTCCATTTGAATCGTATAAACCAACTTCATATCCTAAGGCTAAATGTAAATCATCGCAGAATGACATAGTTATCCTCCTTAGCAAATAGCAAGTTCAGTTTCTTTGTCAAAAACGTGCATCTTGTTCATATCTATAGCAAGTTTTATAGTTTCATCAACCTTTGCCTTGCTTGTTGGCTCAACCCTTGCTGTTATATTCTTGCCTTCGCATACAACATAAAGATATGTTTCAGCACCCATGTGTTCAATAACCTCTACCTTAGCTTCAATTACGCTTTCCTTATGTGCATTTAAGAAATCTGTGCTATCATCTATATGTTCTGGTCTTATACCAAAGATTACTTCCTTACCAATATAGCCCTTTTCTTCAATAACCTTTGCCTTATCCTCTGGAATAGGGAGCCTTACATTGCCAAATACAATGAATAAATTATCTCCTTCTTTAACAATCTTTGCATCGATAAAGTTCATCTGTGGACTTCCAATAAATCCAGCAACAAATAGATTTGCAGGATGTTCATAGATGTCCTGTGGTGCAGCAATTTGTTGAATTACTCCATCCTTCATTACAACTATCTTTGTTCCCATTGTCATAGCTTCTGTTTGGTCATGGGTAACATATATGAATGTAGTATTTAATCTCTTATGAAGTTTTGAAATTTCTGTTCTCATTTGAACTCTTAATTTTGCATCAAGGTTTGATAGAGGCTCATCCATTAAGAATACCTTAGGCTCTCTAACTATTGCTCTTCCAAGGGCAACTCTTTGTCTTTGTCCACCTGATAGAGCCTTTGGCTTTCTATCTAAAAGATGTTCAATATCAAGTATTCTTGCAGCTTCTCTAACCTTTTTATCGATTACATCCTTCGGAACTTTCCTTAACTTTAATCCAAAGGCCATATTTTCATAAACAGTCATATGGGGATAAAGAGCATAGTTTTGGAAAACCATTGCAATATCTCTATCTTTTGGTGCAACGTCGTTCATTAGCTTGTCTCCTATATAAAGCTCACCTGATGAAATTTCTTCAAGACCTGCAATCATTCTTAAAGTTGTTGACTTTCCACATCCTGAAGGTCCAACAAGAACTACGAATTCCTTATCTTCAATTTCTAAATTAACATTTTTTACAGCAGTAACATTACCTGGATAAACTTTATAAACATTCTTTAATACAACTTTAGCCATAAAGATCCCCCTTAAATATAAGACTTTAATAACATCATAGCATACAAAAAAAGGACCTTAAATATATAAGGTATATGAATAAAATATGCAATTTAAACAAAGTTATATTACCTTATGAACTCTTTGGGAATTCTTCTGCTTTGCTTTATCACAATTTTTTGACGGCACAAAAAAACTAAAAAAATTTTTAAGCTTCTTTTTAAATCTTAGCCATTTGAAATTAATAATTTTAACTTCTTTCCCCATATTCATAAACCCACCCCAATTTTTTCTTTATTTATATTATACTTTGAAATTATTAAAATTCCAATCAAAATTGTTTGATTTGTCTGAATTTTTTATTTTCAATGTCAAAAATCCAGTCTCCCTTAAGTCTTTTTTCCTCATCCGTTGCATTAGCTTTTACATCAACGCTAAAGGCAAATTCCTTTTCAGATATAAAAAATGGATCCCTTAAAGAAAAAACATCACCTTTAAATTGAGAATTTAGGGGCATATCAATACTTGAACCATCTTCACTATTATATGCTTTAATTTCCCTTTTTCCCTTTTCATCCTCAATCTCGACTAAAAACTTTTTACCATCCGGTGAAAAGGCTATTAAATTTATTACCTTACCAAGGAAATAATCTATGGACTTTATTTTTACCTCCCTTTTTCCCTCCTCCTGCTGTCCTTCCTGTTGTGCCTGCTGGGCAGCTTGCCCCTCCTGTTGACCCTGCCCACCTCCTTGAGATACCTTAAAGGTTTCCTCCTCAAGTTTTACCATCCCCAAAAAAGAATCCTTATCAATGCTTGATATGACAATCATGTCCCCTTCGGGGGAAGATGCACAAGGGCCAAATCTTTTTTTAGGGACTTTAAACTTCTGTTCGGGAGTTAGCATATTTTGAGCTGATGCAAAATTGGGTAAATCCTCAACGGAGATAATAGCTTCACCTTTAGACTTTTCATCTTCTTTTTTATAAAGAATATTTCCCTTTGCAAAATACTCAGTAGATTTATCCTTTTTAATGTCATCTATCATGAGTTTGCTATCCTTAGTAATAATTTTATACTTAAAAACATCCTCCGAAAAATAAGGAAACTTAGAATAAGAACTAAATATATGGACTGTAAACTCATCTTCATTAAAGCCTTCCTTTTCTATTTTATAAGCAACTGGTCTTGGATTTTCCTGTTTAGGAAGTTCTTTATAGTTTTCCCTAAGCTTAGGACTATAGTAGGATAGCATCGCATTTATATCTCTTTGCATTGCGTGGAACATGTAATTATTTAAAAACTCCTCTGCACTTTTTTTGTCCAGTTTATTACTCTTAACTTCAGTTTTATTAGTATCTGATTTCTCATTCTTATCAGGGCATCCAGCTAGAAAAAATATGGACAATAGTAAAAATATCGCTATAATCCTTTTCATATCATCACCTACCTTTTTTATTTATTTTTCCTCAAAGGATTCATTATTATTAGGTTTTTTTCATAAATATAGTTTTGTAATAATATTAAGGTGATAAAATGAACATATTAAAGATCGCCTTTGTGTTTGTTGGAACGATTATAGGTGCTGGCCTTGCTTCCGGTCAGGAGATACTTCAATTTTTTACTGTTTATGGAGTCGATGGTTTTTGGGGAATATTTTTATGTTTATTTTTATATATGTTTTTTTCAATAATAATCATCGAATTATCTACTAAATATAAATTTAAATCATATAAGGATTTTTTAGATTTTGTATTTGGGAAATTTTCATTCTTGAGCGATTTTATTTATACTTTTTTTGTGTTTTCCAGCAATGTTATTATGATTTCAGGTTCTGCAACGATGCTCTATGAATATTTTCATATCGATAAAAGATTTGCCGTAATATTGGTTTGTTTAGTTGTGCTTTTAATCTCCCTCTTTTCAACAAAGGGTATTATTGAATTTAACTCATTAGTTGTTCCCTTTTCAACAATTAACATAATAATACTTGGAATCTTAGTCTTTTTCTCAGAAAAGGACACATTTTATCATATCATTGATATCTACAAACCCTTTAAAACAAATTGGATAGTTTCTTCTATTATATATGCCTCCTTCAATATTATGTCTTTAGTAGGAGTATTTACACCAATGATGGAGGAAATAAAAAATAAAGGAGCCTTTATTAAAGGCTCCATATTAGGAAGTTTCATATTAACCTTTATAGCACTTATAATAAACTACTCCCTTTTGTGCTATTATCCTCAAAGTTTTAGCAAAGAAGTTCCAAATATATACATTGCAAGATTCTATGGAAAAATACTCCCTATTAATCTTTTAATTGCTATTTGGCTTGAAATGATTTCAACTGAAATTAGCGATATCTATTCCCTTTCAAACAGACTAAAACATCTTTTAAAGCTTAATTATAGCCAGACAGCAATTATAATAATATCAGTTTCAATCCCCTTCGCTTTTATTAGTTTTTCTAGTCTTATAAGACTAATTTATCCTCTTTATGGGGCAATCAGCTTGGTTTTTCTTATCATAAGCAGTCTAAAGGCTATTTTAATTCGCTAAATTTCTTTCGATTTTATCCTCTAGCTGAACTTCTTCATCATACAACTTAACTTTTATAGAGCTTCCCTTTATTAATTGTAATATTACTTTTTCTTTATTTACATCAACTTTTATAAGTCTTTGTCTATAGTTTATCTTAAATGAATATCTATTCCAATTTTGTGGGATCCTTGGGCTAAATAAAATTTCATCTTCAAAGGCTCTAAATCCTCCAAAACCAGCCACAATACCTAACCATGACCCTGCCATATTAGCTGCATGGATTCCATCCTTTGTATTTCCATGATGGTCATCAAGGTCCATTCTTGCCGTTCTCATAAAGTAATCATAAGCCTTATCTATATATCCTATGTCACAGGCAACAATACTAAATATGCAGGGTGATAATGAAGAGTCGTGGGTTGTTACTTTTTCATAGTATTCAAAATCCCTAATTTTTTGTTCTTTAGTAAATTTATCGCTGTGTAAATATAGGGCTAAAACCCAGTCAGCCTGTTTGCATACCTGATGTCTGTAAATTACAAGAGGATGGTAGTGCAAAAGTAGAGGGTAATTTTCCTTTGGGGTATTTTCAAAGTCCCAAATTTTCTTGCTAAGGAAGCTATCATCCTGCGGATGGATCTTTAATTTTTCATCATATGGAATATACATATTTTCTGCTGCCTTTTTCCATCTTGCTATTTCCTCTTCATCAAGTTCTATTTTTTCTTTTATCCTTTGATATTCATCATTAAAGTTTTTCTTCATATATTCTGCTACATAGGCTGCAAAACTCAAATGATCCTTTGCCATTAGGTTTGTATATGCGTTGTTGTTAACAATTGCTGTATATTCATCTGGACCTGTAACTCCATCTATACAAAAGCCCTTTCCTTCAACATAATGACCAAGATCCTCAAAAATCCTTGCAGTTTCAAATAGTATCTCTGCCCCATACTTTATTAAAAACTCTTCATCTAAAGTTGCCTCATAATATTTCTTAATAGCATATGCTATATCAGCGTTTATATGATATTGTGCAGTTGAAGCTGGAAAGTAAGCTGAACATTCTTCACCGTTTATTGTTCTCCATGGGAAAAGAGCACCTTTTTCATGGGACATTTGTCTCGCCCTTTCCCTCGCTTTGTCCAAGGTATTATATCTATATTCTAATAATTTTCTGGCTACCTCAGGCTTTGTATATATAAACATTGGGATAATATACATTTCTGTATCCCAAAAATAATGTCCTTCATATCCTTCTCCAGTCAGACCTTTTGCTCCTATATTTGTTTTTGAATCCTTACCTGTTGATTGAAGAATATGGAACATATTAAATCTTATCCCCTGCTGAAGTTTAGCATCCCCTTCGATCTCAACATCTGCACTTTCCCAGAATCTTTTCATATATTCTATTTGATTTTTCTTGATATTCTCATAACCCATCTTAGCTGCCCTTTTTAGCACCCTATCCTTCACATCAAAAATTTCATCATAGTCCCTTGTTGTTGTATAGGATATATATTTAATAAATTCTATTTTATTCTTTTCAACCCCATTTATTTCGTATTCAATTCCAACTATATATTCATCATCAATGCTCTTTATTGTATAATCTTGTTCTGTTGTAAATAAATTTTTGGCTGCACATAAAAGTTTAAAGTTAGAATTCTTTGTTTTTGAAAGGATTGAAATTTCGTCATCTTCAATATTTTTTTCTATTATTTCAAGGGATCTTCCAGAAAGTCCCGAACCTACTCTTGGATCATCCTCGGCAGTAAGATTCTTTACGTTTCCATCTATTAACGAAACCAATTTAATTTTTCCACTAAAATTTAAAGGTATAATTGAAACTTTTACTGCTGCAAGGTGCTTATCATCGAAACTTGTCAATCTTTCAAAATTTAATTCCAATTCTTTACCTGTTTTGGTTCTCCATACAGCTTTTCTTTTTAAAACTCCTTCCTTAAGATCCAAAACCCTTTCATAATCTACAATTTCTGAATCCATCATATTAAATTCTTCATCATCAACATAAATTTTTATAATCTTTGAATTTATGACGTTTAACATAGTCTGACCTATCTCTGGAAAGGCATAGGCCTTTTCTCCATATTTTATTTCATGGGTTTCATAAAAACCGTTTAAATATGTGCCTTCTACTGTATATTTTTTATCCTTTAAGCCTTCTTCAAAATTTCCCCTCATTCCAATATAACCGTTGCCAATTGAGAAAATAGTCTCATTTTTTTTGTTGTCCTCTAGATTAAAATTTTTCTCAACTATTTTCCATTCATCTATTAAAAGATCGTTCTTTATTTCATTCATTGCAACATCTCCTTTCTATTAAAATTTGGCATGCCCTAGGGCATGCCAAATTATTACTTACCTGCTTTTTGCTTTGCTTCTTCAATCTTTTGATGATACTTGTCTAATGTAGCCTTAACATCCTTACCGTCGATAACTATTTCCTTTAACGCATCGTTAAGAGCCTTGTCAACATCTGCCCAGTAAACAAGGTTTGGTCTTGGTTCAGCAACCTTCATAGCTTCGTTAATAGCATCAAAATATGGCTTTTGCCAATCTTCAACTTGACCATAAGCATCTGTTCTTGCTGATGGCCAGCCAAGCTTTGAAGCAAGCTTTTCTTGAACTTCCTTTGACATTAAGTATTCGATGAACTTAAGAGCAAGTTCCTTGTTTGGTGAACCAACTGGAATACCAAGAACATCTCCACCAAGAACCTTTGAAGCCTTAACTGGTCCTGAGAATCCACCATAAGCCTTTATTTCCTTCTTTCCGCCATCCTTAACAATTACGTTAACACCAAAAGGCCAGTTAGCTGCAAGATACATTGATTCTTCAGCAATAAACCTATTTGTTGTGTTCCAGTCAGCCTTTAATGAATCTGGTGAAAGATATGGCCAAAGTTCCTTTAAGAATGTATATGCCTTTATGCTTCCTTCATCATTAAGAACGAGTGGATCTCCACCAGCTTGTCTTATAAATTCGAACAATTGAACAGTTGTATTTCCGTCAAATACAGCCTTAATACCTACCTTACCAACACCTTCTTTTTCCTTTAATGTTTTTGCAACTTGTAATAATTCATCCCAGTTTGTTGGTGGCTTTAATCCATATTGATTGAACTTAGCTTCATTGTAGAAATTGATTTCAACATTTGGTCTGAATGGGAAGAAATAAAGCTTTCCATCAAATTCACCAACTGTAACAAGTGAAGGAATTATTTCAGCTGGAATTCTGCTTCTAAATTCTGAAATATCTTCAACAAGTCCCTTTTCTACAAGTGGCGCAAGAGCCATGTTATCCTGTGCAATAAGGTCAATTTCCATCTTACCTGCCTGTTTCATAGCTTCTAATTTCTTTACAACGTCCCCTGATTCAACTTGAATAGCTTCGATTTTACAATTGTTTGCTTGTTCGAAGGCTGGGAATATGTCCTCCCTCATAACCTTCCATTCTTCTTCACCAAGACCCATTGTAACTCTTAATGTTGTAGGCTGCTGAGCTTCCTTTTTAGCACAGCCTGCAAAGAAACCTGAAACAACAAATAAAGATAAAGCAAGTGCTACAAGTTTTTTAAATTTCATCAAGATTCCCCCTTTTTATATGATTATATTAACTGCCTTAGGCAGTCATTAACCCTTTATAGCTCCCCCAAGGTAATCTGATCTTATATATCTTTGGAGGGCAAATGTAATAATCAATACTGGTATTGTAAGTATCGTTGAGTAGGCTGCCTGTTGGAAGAAACCACCTCTTAAAACGTAGTAATAAATTTGTAGCGGTAATGTCTTTGTTGTAAGAGATAAATAAAGGGCATAAGTAAACTCGTTCCATGAATTAAGCCATGTAAACATAGCTGCAACTGCAAGGCCTGGTGCTGCAACTGGAAGAACTATTTTAAGTAGAGTTCTTATTCTACCTGCACCATCAATTGATGCTGCCTCTTCAAGATCAATCGGAATCGTTTCAAAGGTTGAAACCAATATCCACGCAATAAACGGGAGCTGCTCTATTAGGTGTGCCATAACAAGTCCTAAGTTTGTATCCATAAGGTTCCACTTTAAAAAGGTAACAGATATTGGCAGTGCTATACCTACATTAGGAAACATCCTCGTAAAGAACAAAGTTAGAATTATTGCATATTTTATCTTCCTATCGAATCTAGAAATCGCATAGGAAGCAGGTGCAGCAATAATTAACGCCGCGATCATAGTAAGTGTCGCAACTATAAAACTCTTATAGAGGGGAGGCCAAAGATTCCCTGATTTAAACACCTGCTCCCAATGTTTAAACTCAAACCTTGTAATTAAAAACTTCGGATGAGATGTTAAAACATCCTCAGGCACAGCAAAGGAAACTCTAAAAAGTATATAAACAGGCACTGTCATAAACAATACTATAAGTATTATTCCAAGGTAGAAGAAAAATTTGCTAATGATTTTTTTACTTTGCACCTTTTACTCCCTCCCCTCTATCCACAAATCTAAAGTATAATACCATGAATATTATTATGATAAGTAGCAATATCGTCGATGCTGCTGCTGATGCATTTAGGTTGTTGTAGGAATATTCATCATAGGCATAGGTTGCAAGGAATGGAGTAACTCTACCTGCTAAAATCTTTGGAAGTTCAAATATTCTAAATGAATCTACAGCCCTTAGTATCATAGTCATTGTGATGGAGGGTTTCAAAAGAGGCAATGTAACATAGAAAAATGTTTGGGTTTTTGATGCACCGTCAATTGCACTTGCTTCATAAACATCGTTTGGAATCGATTCCAAACCGGCTAAAAGAAGTAATACTACAACCGGCAATACCTTCCAAGAATCCGCAAAGGCTATGACGAAAATATTTTTTATACCTCCTGATGTCCACGCAATTGGCTTTGTTATTATACCGAGCCTGTATAACAATTCGTTTAAATATCCTTGCGTTCCAAATATATAAAGCAATGTAACACCTGATACCAGTGTTGGCACTCCCATTGGAAGTAAAACTAGAGACCTTACTAATCCTTTTCCTTTGAAATCATACTTTAGAGCCATTGCTATAAATAAACCTACAACTAATTGAAATGTAAGCCCTACCAATGTAACTGCAATTGTGTTGAATATTGCCATATTAAAATCCTTTTTAGCAAAAAGATACTGATAAGTTGAAAAACCTAATGCCCCTGTATCTTTATCCTGAAAACTTAACAAAATGGTTTTTAAAATAGGAAAAATAGTAAAGCCAAGTATGTATAAAGCCAGCGGTAAAATTAAAAGAAGTTCAAAATAATACTTTTTAATAAATTTCATCTAATTCCCCCTTTACTTTACAAGAGCTTCTTTCAATCAATTCAAAATCAAGTTGAACTTCCCTTTCTACATCTTCTCCTTGAAGTATTTTTATAAGCATCTCCATCCCCTTTGCTCCCATTTCATATCTTGGCTGCTTTACAGTAGTTATAGGAGGATAAAAGTATTCCGCAAGTTCTACTCCGTCAAAACCAATAATTGAAAAATCATCAGGGACTTTAAAGCCATGTTGCATCGCACAAGATGCAGCACCAACAGCCATGGTATCTGAAGCTGAAAAAATTGCAGTTGGCTTGTCCTTAAGCTTAATAATTTTTAGCATATTCTGGTATCCACTTTTAAATTTATAATCACCGTAAAATATGATGTTTTCATCTAATTTTAAGCCGCTTTCTTCAAGTGCCCTTTTGTATCCGTTTATTCTTGGAATTCCAGCATTAGGGTCTTCCTTTTTCCCTGCAAGCATGGCAATCCTTTTGTGGCCTAATTTAATTAAATACTTTGTCGCCTCATAGGCTGCCCTTTCGTTATCTATGGTAACGCTGTAAAATTCACTTTCATCATCTTTTGTGGCTATCAAAACTATAGGTATGTTTATCTTCTTAAAATCCCTTTTTAATTTTTCGCTTATTGTATTGCTAATAAATAAAATTCCATCTACCTTTTTTTCTTTGAGCATTATAAGGGCTTCCTTTTCCTTCTCCCTTTTAAGGTCTGTATTTAAAAGTATTATGTTATATTTATACTCATTTGCTATATCTTCTATGCCTCTTACTATATCAGGATAAAAGGCACTGGATATATCAGGAATCATAACACCAATAGACTTTGTATATTTTACTTTTAAGCTTCTTGCTATTGCATTTGGATTATAATCAAGCTCCTTAATTGCATCTAAAACTTTTTTTCTTGTTTCCTCAGAGACCGAAGGATGATTGTTTAAAACTCTTGACACGGTTCCTAGTCCTACACCTGCTTTTTTCGCTACGTCCTTTATTGTAACTGACATAAAATCACTCCTTGGAAACGTTTCCTTAAAAAAATAATATCATAATTTTTATCAAAATTCAATATCTGTATTTTCACAAAATTAATATTTTCATAAATTTTTGTTTATTGTATAATATTTACTGTATACTAACTTTTGGAGGATAAGGCATGAAGATACAAAAGCGATTGACAAGAGATATTAGCATAGTAGCTTTTATAGTGCTTGTTTTAACTTTTTTTATTTTTAAAAAATTTATTTTTGATCCTGTAACAATCTTTGAGAAACAAATAGTGTATGATAAAATAAATCGTTTGGAAATCTATATAAACAAACAAGCTCATATGTTATATAGCCTATCCCTTGATTATTCAAAGTGGGATGAAACTTATAAGTTTGTAGAAACAAAAAATTCCGAATATATAAATTCAAACTTCAATTACGATATTTCCTTTGATAAAAACGGCGTAAACTTTTTATTTATTACCGATAAAAGTGGGAACATTATATATGAAAGATATAACCAAAATAGTTATGATGATGAATTTTTAAATAAAAATATAAAAACAAGTATACTTCCTTTAATACGCAAATATATATTATCAATTGGTAAAGATACTTTAGGCGTAGAAAGCCTTTATAACACCCCAGTTTTATTAAGCATTCAAACAATTCAAGACAGCAATGCATCATCTCCGCCAAAAGGGTATTTTATAGTTGGTAAATATTTAAACAAGGAAGAAATTCGTGAAATAGATAATGATCTGACAGTTAATATAGACTCTATAGAAAAAACTAATTTTCTTGATCGATCTTTAAAACTCAATGATAATTTAATTTATGCTAAAACCACTTTTAAAAATATTTTTAATCATCCCTCGGTGTCCTTTACAATTAGATTTGAAAGGATTTTTTATCGTGAAGCTATAAAAAACATCATGTTTTTTTCCCTTACTTCTCTGTTATTAGTTCTTACATCCATCTTGATATTTGTTTTTAGATTAAGAAAATCCATCCTCAACAGGATAATGCTGATTAAGGATATAATTAATACTATTGAAAAAACATCAAATCTTGAACTTCGCCTACCTATTGACGGTGATGATGAGATTGATATTTTATCAAGGGACATTAATTCTATGCTGGATAAATTTAAACTAACGTCAAAACGATTAAAGGAAAGCCTTGATGATATTTACTATCTTGCATATCATGATAGTTTAACTCAACTTCCAAATAGGCTAAAAGCCGTAAAACACATTGAAGAATTGATAAATGCTAAGAGACCCTTTTACGCTATTTTGCTTGATATAGATAATTTCAAAAATATAAACGATATGTATGGACATGATTTAGGCGATGCAGTTTTAAAGTTTTTATCAAAGAAATTACAAAATAATATAAAAAAGAATAAATTTATAGCAAGAATAGGGGGCGACGAATTTTTAATCATCCTTGAAAACCTGAGCGGCACTTTTCAAATTCAAAATATAGTTAATGATATTATTAACCTATTATCCAAACCATTGCATTTAAAATCAGACAAACTATACATTGAAGCATCAATAGGAATAGCCGAATTTCCAAAGGACGGTTCTACTCTTAAAAGTTTACTAAAAAACGTTGAGATAGCCATGTATGAATGTAAAAAGAAAAAATTAAAATATCAATATTTCAATCCTACACTAAATGAAAAGGCTTTAACCACTTTAACTTTAAGCAACAAATTAAAACAATGTATAGAAAATAATGAATTTATTATATTCTATCAACCTATTTATAGTTTAAAGGAAGATAAAGTTTGTAGTGCAGAAGCTTTAGTTAGATTAAGTTTAGATAATAAGATTATCCCACCTAATCAGTTTATTCCAATTGCAAGGGAATTAGGATTACTTCCCGAGATAGATAACTTTGTCTTAACTAATTCAATTAAACAATGTAAAATTTGGATGGATTCAGGCATGAAAAATTTTTCAATTTCAATTAATACCTCCTTTAAACAAATTATAGATGAAAACTTTGTAGAGTTCATTAAAGACACTATCACAAAGTTTACTTTTTCCCCTCAGAATGTAATTCTTGAAATCACTGAAGAAGAAGCTTTAGAAGATTTAGAAAGGGTAGCAGAAATATTAAATAAATTAAAGGAATTAGGTGTAAAAATTGCAATGGATGATTTCGGAACAGGTTATTCCTCTCTAAATTATATAGCTAGACTCCCTATAGATATATTAAAGATAGATAGATCCCTTATAAATAACATAAAAGATGAAAAAAATATCGAAATAATAAAGGCCATTATTTCAATGGCAAACTCATTAAAATTAAGTGTAATTGTTGAAGGTATTGAAAACGAATCACAACTTAAGATTTTAAAAGAATTGAATGTTGAAAAAATTCAGGGATATCTTATAGATAAACCTTTGCCTAAGGAAGAATTCGAAGCAAAATATATAAAGGGATGCTAAGCATCCCCTTATTTTTTAAGCATTTCTCCAATTGCTGCAATGTTACCAAGGCTTGATATGGCTTCATTTGGAAGTATAATTTTATTTGCTGGATTTTTAGCCATTTCTTGTAGAGCTTCTACTTGTTTTAGTGCTATAACTACTTCATTTGTTCCCGATTCAATTATTGCCTTGTTTACAAGATTAATGGCTTCTGCCTGAGCTTCTGCAATCTTTCTTATTGCCATAGCTCTACCTTCTGCTTCAAGAAGCTGTGCTTCTCTTTGACCTTCTGCTCTTCTTATATTTGCTTCTCTTTCTGCTTCTGCCTCTAGAATTTTAGCCTGCTTTAACCCTTCTGCCTTTGCAATGGCGCTTTGCTTTTCACCTTCTGCTTGAAGTATTGCTGCTCTTTTATCTCTTTCTGCCTTCATCTGCTTTTCCATTGCCTGTTGAATTTCCGCTGGAGGAATTATGTTTTTAATCTCAACAGAAAGTATTTTAATACCGTAAGCATCTGTAATTTCATCAACAACCCTTAAAAGTTCATTGTTAATTTTATCCCTACCTGATAATACCTCATCAAGGGTCATATTTCCTACGATATTTCTCATATTGGTTATTGTAGAATAAATTATACCCGCTTTGTAATTTTCAATATTATAAATTGCTGCCCTTGCATCCATTACTTTATAAAAAATTACGTTGTCTATAGAAATTTTTACATTATCTTTAGTGATAACCGATTGTGGTTCAATGTCAAGTATTTGTTGCTTTGTCGAAACCTTTGCCCTAACAAAATCAGCAATTGGAACTATAAAGTGCCACCCAGGCTCCAATATCCTGTGAAACTGACCGAACCTTTCAACCACGTATAAATAACCAGTATTAACAATCCTAATTGACGAAATTACAACAATTAAAACTATAAATACAATTAACACCAAAAAAACATTAGCTATGATATTCATATTTTTTCCCCCTTACTTTTTTGGATTAAAAACTTACTTCCTTCTATGCCTATGATCTTAAACCTTTCTCCCCTTTTTATTATCTCACCAGTATTTTTAGCAAGCCAATAAATTCCGTTAATTTTAATATGAGCCTTATCAATTATATCCTCTTCTGCCGTAAGTTCCATTCCTATATATTCCTCTTCCATCCTCAAGGTCCTCTTTACAGTCTTTTTTAAGGTCTCTTTGATAAAAGGATAGCTTATTCCTAAAGTTAAAGCGCTGACAATTGAAAAAATTATAATCTGAATTAAATTTGAGGCATTAAAAATTAAAGCTACAATGGCAAAAATAGCCCCTATCGTGAAGGCAAAAAATAGATATGCACTTGTAAGGACATCGATAATTATCCCCAAAAGTGCAACTATAATCCAAAAGTATAACAATAAACAAACCCCCTTATCTTTTTTCTTTATTATACTTCCAAATTCTGAAAACTTGAAGTTTAGAAAAAAACTGTTTTGTTTATAAAAAGTTTATACAGACGGTAATCAACAAAATATTCTTGTTTTTCTTAATATCTCCCCTTAAAAATCCTTATAGCTATATATTTTATTATATATTCAGCATTTAAGTATATAATTAACATAAACTTAACATGAATTTAACACTTCTTTACTATTAATTTACTATAATTTAACCTGGTGTTAACTTATTTTTAACATAAAATGGAGGTATAGTATGAGTTGGAAAAACATATTTGAGCTTCTCGGTGGACTTGGTCTTTTTATTTTCGGTATGAAAATGATGGGGGATGGCCTGCAAAAGGCTGCTGGAAATAAGCTCAAAAAGGTCCTTGAAACTTTAACCCAAAACAGAGTTTTTGCGATTTTAGTAGGTGCCTTTGTTACTGCAATTATTCAAAGCAGCAGTGCAACAACCGTTATGACGGTTGGATTTGTTAACGCGGGTCTTATGAACCTTTTCCAAGCAGCAGGAGTTATAATGGGTGCAAACATAGGAACTACAATGACAGCTCAGTTAATAGCATTCAAGCTTACAGACATCGCCCCATTAGTGCTTGCAATTGGAACTGTAATGGTTATGTTTGGAAAAAGAAAAAGAACAAAGGATATTGGCGAAATTGTCCTAGGTTTTGGTATGCTTTTCGTTGGAATGAAAATGATGGAAAAATCTATGAAGCCAATTACAGAGCTTGACGAATTTAAAAACTTAATAATTACTATTGGACAGCATCCAATAATGGGGGTTTTTGTTGGACTTGGAATGACAGCAATTGTTCAAAGCAGTAGTGCAACAATCGGAATTTTACAGGCTCTTGCAGGGCTAAATGCAATGCCTCTTACTGTTGCTCTACCGATACTATTTGGTGATAATATAGGAACTTGTGTTACAGCTCTTCTTGCAAGTATTGGAACAAGCAAAAATGCTAAAAGGGCAGCCCTTATACACTTAACCTTTAATGTTATAGGAACTATAATATTTATGCTTATACTTCCTGTTGTTGTAATGCTAATCCCTAAACTAGGTGGGGATATACAAAGACAAATAGCAAATGCCCACACTTTGTTTAATGTAACTAATACAATAATCCAAGCTCCATTCATAGTTTTTCTTGTTAAATTTGTTAGCTGGTTAGTTCCTGGAAAAGATGAAAATGAAGACGTTATGACATTAGAACATCTTGATAGAAGGCTTTTAGAAACTCCATCAATAGCTGTGGGGCAACTTGTTAAGGAAGTTGTAAGAATGGGTAGATTAGCATCTAAGAATCTTTCAACTGCAATAGATGCTATTATAAACGAAGATGAAAATGCTATAAAACAAGTGTTCAACACAGAAGAAGTCATCAACTTCCTTGAAAGAGAAATAACTGGCTTCATGGTTGCTCTTTCAAATACTTCTTTATCAGAAGAACAGTCGGAGCTTGTATCTGGGCTTTTCCACGTCGTAAACGATATAGAAAGAGTTGGAGACCATGCAGACAACCTTGCTGAACTTGCTCAATATAAGATTGACAACAAGCTCCCATTCTCAGAGTCAGCAATATCGCAGCTTACTGAAATATATGAAACAGTTAAATCTGCTATCGACTCATCAATTGAAGCTCTTGAGAATAGTGACTTTGTAAAGGCAGAAGATGTAATCGAAACAGAAGTGAAAATTGATGAGCTTGAAAAAAAATTTAGAGAAGATCATATCGATAGATTATCAAGGGGAATATGCAACCCTGTCAGTGGAACTGTATTCCTTGATATATTAAGCAATCTCGAAAGAATAGGCGACCATGCTAACAATATCGCACAAATGGTCCTTGATCAAAAGGAAGAGCTTTATGCCTAATGTTAGTTTCTAGCACAGTATCTTTCATGATACTGTGTTTTTTTATTCCTTTAATGAATTTATTATAATATTAATTTTTTTAATTTCGAGTTTAATTTTTTTAATATATATATTGATTTTTTTAATATAAGTGCTATAATAAAATCAAGGATGGTGAAAATATGGGATACAAGATAATCACTCGTTGTCCTGTTTGCGATTCTAAATTAAAAATCACAAGACTTAGCTGTAAAAAATGTGGAACTACAATTGAAAACGAATTTGAACTTTCTAATCTCTCATATCTAACCAAAGAACAGCTGGATTTTGTAGAAGTATTCATAAAATGTAGGGGAAATATTAAAGATGTCGAAAAGGAACTTTCCATATCCTATCCAACTGTTCGTTCAAAACTCGACGAAGTAATTTTAGCCCTTGGTTACCCTGTTAAACAAAAATCTGAAAAGGAAAAGGATGTCCTTGATATGCTGGAAAAGGGTGAAATAACACCCGATGAGGCTATTAAAATGTTAAAGGATTAATTAAAGAGGGGGGATATTATGAAGGATGAAATTTTAAGGATTTTAGGTATGGTAAATGAGGGGAAAATTTCACAAGAAAAGGCAGCAGAACTTATCGATGCCCTTTATCAAAGGGAAGAAAAAAGCAATAATGACTATGACAACAAAATTCTAAAGGTTAAGGTTCTATCCCATGAAGGTGACAATGTAAACGTAAACTTCCCTGTAAAGGCAGCAAAGGCAATCTTAAAGGCTACAGGAAAGTTTCCAATTGCAATGGGTGATCAAATTACAAATATAGATATGAATGCCTTAATTGAAGCTCTTGATGCCTCTGTGATTGGGAAAATAGTGGATGTAAAAAGCGCAGAGGGCGACATAGTTGAGGTTACCATTGAATAGGTGATATCATGAAAATTTTTATTAAAACTCCAAAATCAAAATTTACTATTCCAATTATTTTACCTATATCTATTATCAAACTCTCCCTTAAGTTAGGTAAAAAAGTTGCAAGCAAATATCTTGACGAAGAAGATCTAAAATATGTAAATTCTTTGGATTGGGATGCTCTATGTATAGCCTTTGATGAGCTTAAAAAATATAAAGGTTTAGAGCTTGTCAATATAGTAAGTCATAGCGGTGAGAATGTAAAAATCATTATATAAAAGTGAGGCAAAGAAAGCTTCTTTGCCTCACTTTTATATAAAAATCTAATGGGGGAACATTGTGAATCTTAATATAAACAAAACAGCTAAGACATAAATAATAGGATGCACTTCTTTTGCTTTGCCCGTAACTATTTTAACTATTGGATAGAATATTATTCCTGCTGCTATGCCGTTTGCAATGCTATAGCTAAAGGGCATTATAGCTATTGTAAAGAAGGCTGGCAGTGCCTCTGTAAAATCGTTAAAATCTATATCTTTTACTGCTCCCATCATAAGAACTCCAACTATTACAAGAGCTGGAGCTGTAGCCTCTGAAGGAACAATACCTACTACTCCGCCAAAGAACAATGAAAGCAAGAATAATACTCCCACCGTAAAGGATGTAAGTCCTGTTTTTCCGCCCTCTGAAATGCCTGCTGTTGACTCTACATATGTGGTTACTGTGCTTGTTCCAAGCAGAGCACCAAAAGCTGTTGCAACAGCATCCGCCAGGAGAGCTTTATTCATGTTTTTCATTCTCCCATTTTCATCTAGCATATTAGCCTTTTGTGCAGTTCCTACTAAAGTTCCTATAGTATCAAACATATCAACTAAGCTAAAGGATATAACCACCATTATAACACTGCTTATTGCACCAACAAGACCTGCTCCTCCTACCCCCAAAAGTCCTCTAAAATCAACCTTCATAAATGTTGGTGCAAGGGATGGAGGCATACTTAAAATCTTAACTCCAGAAATATTCGTTATACCCATTGGAATTCCTATTATCGTAGTTGCTATTATTCCTATTAAAATAGAACCTTTTACCCTTCTTGCCATTAATATAGAAGTTATTATAATTCCAATCAAAGTTAAAAGGGCATGCTTATCTGTAAAACTTCCAAAACCAACAAGCGTTGCCGGGTTGTCCACAACTATACTTCCGTTTTTTAAGCCTATAAGAGCTATAAAAAGTCCTATACCTCCTGATATAGCAAGCTTAAGATTTTTAGGAAGAGCATCAACAATCTTTTCCCTTAAGGATGTCACAGTAATTATTATAAAAAGGACACCTGAAATAAACACTGCCGCTAAAGCTTCCTGCCATGTGTAACCAAGATTTATACAAACGCTGTAGGTAAAGAAGGCATTAAGCCCCATACCTGGTGCCTGTGCAAAGGGCACATTTGCATAAAGAGCCATTATAAATGTTCCTATTGCTGCTGAAATTGCCGTTGCTGCAAAGACGGAAGCTACAACCGGATCGTTTATAGCATTAAAGCTTGCCGCTGCATCGCCGATGGCTCCTTGGCTATTCATTCCTGCAAACTTAAGTATATTAGGATTTACAAATATAATATAGGCCATTGTAATAAATGTTGTAATACCTGCTAAAATTTCAGTTTTAGCATCCGTTCCAGCATCACTTAAATGAAAAATCCTCTCTAAGAATCCTTTTTTTGTTTTTGTTGCCGTCGTCATCACAAAAATCCCTCCCTAACAAAAATTGCCATCTAGCTATGGAGAGCTAGATGGCAATACCCCCTAGCTCATCCATAGTCGAAGGGTTTACGGCCCCTCGGTAGAGACTCCTAAGCCATATCCTTAGGATTATATGGATGGCCTAAATCACATTTACTATAATATCATGGCAACTAAAAATAGTCAACTTTTTTTATTGGATTTTATGTATAGTTCGTTAATTTACAAAATTTATAAAGTAACATTTATAATATACTTCGTATTTCGCGGTCATATCTTCTCCATATACCATTTATTGCTTTCCACCTCCCACCTTAGCTCTATTGGATCCTGCCTTCCCTCTACCAAGCATATATAAATATAGCAATCCCTTAAGTTTCTCCTTTCCTTGAAGACTTTAATTACCTTGTTTATCTTAATATTGCCCCTGCTTGATGATATAAACATAGGGTTTACATTATTCTTTTCAAACAAGACTATTGCATCTACAATTTCTCTAACCATCTTCATATCTGTCCACCACCTTTGTTGTAGGATTGCATAGGAATCCACTCCTCATCAGAAACTATTTTTATCATTCTATAGCTTTCATTGGTTAAAAGCTTTGCTCTTATGACGGAATTATATCCATATTTTTCTCTAATCAAGTCTATGCATTTGTCTATTTTTTCATATTTTATTTTTTTGTCATCATCAAATATACTTATCTGCTTAAAATCATCACACCTTCTAAGCCCTGTTATTCTAACACCTAAAAGCCTTAAAGGTCTTCCATCCCAAGTTTCATTAAATAGTTTCATGGAAGATTTATATATTTCATATGTAATATCCGTAAAAAAACGCAGTTTTCTCTGTCTTATTATTGTTGTAAAGTCTGAATATCTTATAATAATTTCAATGATACTTCCTTCCAGTCCATGTTCTCTGAGCCTTTTACCTACACTTTCAGAAAGAGCCATTAAAACCTCAGATGCTTCCTCCATATTAACAACGTTCCTCGGCGTAGTTATGGAATTACCTATGCCTTTGATTTGCCTTGAATTAGGGTTTACTTTAGAGTCATCTATTCCGTTAGCAAATTTCCAAAGGTATCTGCCAACCTTTCCAAACTTATCTTCTATAACAGACATAGGCATATTGGCAAGATCGCCTATTGTAAATATACCAATATTATTGAGTTTTCTTTTCATTCTCCTTCCAACGCCAAACAAATCTTCAACTGGAAGGGGCCATATTTTTTCTTTAATATCCTCCGGTTCTATTACCGTTGTAGCATCAGGTTTTTTAAGATCTGAAGCCATTTTAGCCATAAGTTTACAATAGGAAACACCTATGCTGGCTGTTATCTTAAGTTCCCTTTTTATCCTTTCCCTTATAGTATTAGCAATTTTTTTAGCATCACCAAATAGCCTTTCACACCCAGTAACATCTAGCCAAGCCTCATCAATGCTAAATACCTCAACATCCGGAGTATAATCCCGTAAAATATCCATTACTCTATTAGAATAATCCATGTAGTCTTTAAAATGAGGTTTAATAAAAATAATATTAGGACATAAATTTCTAGCCTCCTGAATTGTCATACCGGTTCTAATACCAAATTTCCTTGCTTCGTAAGAGGCCGTTAATATAATGCCGTTTCTTTTGTCCTTATCTCCTGCCACTGCAATAGCCTTCCCCTTTAAACTTTCATTCTTCGCCTGCTCAACAGAAGCATAAAAAGCATTAAGATCTACATGCAAAATCCTTCTCACATCACCACCACCCGAACATTTGTTCGCATTTATATTATACACCGTTTTTTAAAAAAATAAAAGAAAAAAATGAGGCTAACGCCTCATTTTAAAGGTGTATATGGAATTGTAGATGATTTTGGATATCGCGTTCTATCAAAGCTATGGTCAATTAAAATCTGATTATCAGTGACGTTAAAATATCTATAGGAAATTATATCCATTTCGCCACCGTTAACAACAGGATCATCAAAAGTAACATCAACATGATACCACTGCCCATCCAACTTTACTAAGTTCCAAGCATGGGGGACGCCATTTGCAAAGCCATAAACTATCTTATTTTCAATTCCCGCCATTCTCAAAAGTATATTAAAAGCCGTAGCATATCCATCGCAGACAGCAATACCTTTTATAAGAGCTCCATAGGATGTATGGGATTCATCTGGAACAGTATTTTTTATAACATTTACATAATCATATTTGGTATTACTTACAAGATAATCATGAATGGCAAGTTCCTTTTCATATTCCGACATATTATCATTGATTATCCTGCTTAAAATATCCTTTGCCTTTATTTCTACATGCTGACGCATATATTTAATATTATTCCTTGGGAAGGTATAATTTATTAAGACCACAACATTTGAACCAAAAGATATATATCCGTAGGATTTAATATAATATAATTCACCATAATCCTCCAAAACCTTAGTTATATAGTCAAAAACTATACTTGGTTTTTCAAATATCATAGCATCGGCAAACTGAAGATAAATCCTGTCGCTTAAATTATAAAGTTCATCTTTAATAGCATTATATAAGTCTGACCTATTTTTTAAAACATATTTTTGACTAGGATACCTATACTGTGACAAATTATTATATTTAAAAGTAAAATCTACTATGACTTGATTTGGAATCAAACTATGCTGATATACCTTATAGGAAAAACCAGTTAAAAAGAAACTTGAGCTTGATAAATCTAAAGAATCTATTATGCTTTCAAAATTATAGTTTTTTGCATATCCGTTTATCTTTATAGATGTTGAAGTAATTCCAGATTTTATTACATTGAATAAAATATTGTCTAGTTCTCTCCTTGTGTTTGCAACATAATTGGCATCTTTATACTTAAGATAAATATAAGTTAAATTTCGAGATTTTTTCACTGTTTTTAAATCCGCTACTATATATTTTGTATTTTTATATGTCAGCATTATTTTCTTCACATTCTCATTTATGTTAAATTTCGCATAATCATAGCCGTATAATTTTATGGTATTTTTTTTGTGCAGAAGAGAATATTTTAATGAGTCATAAAACTTGTTATAATATTTATTTGATGATGCTTTAATATCTATATTAAATAGAAAAAAGAATATAAAGCAAAATAAAAACACCCTTTTTTTCAAATTCCCATCTCCTTAAAGCATAGGTTTAAAACTATTTTATATTGAACCTCCCACGACTAAAGTCGGGGGATTCCTGCTTCATCAACCTCGTAACCTACTATCTCCACAGGCGTTAATTCGGGTAGTCCCTACCCTACTGTTTTTACTTATGCTATGCCTAATATCCTCTTTCCTTCTTTTAATATATTTTTACTTGCATTTACATCTCTATCGTGGAATGTCTTACATATTGGACATTCCCACTCCCTTACGTTTAAGTCTTTTACTTCTTCATTTTTATAACCACATACATTACATATTTGACTCGATGGGAAGAAAGTGTCTATTTTTACTATTGTTCTCCCATACCATAATGCTTTATATTCAAGCATATTTACAAATTTTGACCATGCTACATCTGATATGGACTTTGATAGTTTGTTATTTCTTAACATATTCTTAACCTTTAAGTCCTCCAAAATTATAACTTGGTTTTCGTTTATAATTTTAGAGGACAGCTTTTGCAAAAAATCTTCCCTTTGGTTTCTTATCTTCTCATGTATTTTAGCTACTTTCTTAGCTTGTTTCTTAAAGTTATTGCTACCTAATTGTTTTTTAGAAAGCTTCCTTTGTTCCTTAATAAGTCTTTTTTCTAACTTTATAAGATATTTAGGATTGGATATTTTGTTACCTTCACTATCTATCAGAAAATGTTTTACTCCTAAATCTATACCTATTACTTTGTTAGTTTTAGACTTTTCTATAGTTTTTTCTATCCTACAACAAATTGAAACAAAATATTTCCCTGTTGGAGTTCTACTTATAGTTGCATTTAGTATTTTACCCTCTACTTCCATTGATTTTACAAACTTTACCCAGCCTAATTTAGGTAGTTTGATTTTGTTTCCTTTAATTTCAATGTTGTTATTTGTAAATGTTGTTCTATAGCTTTGGTATTTACATTTCTTTGACTTAAACTTTGGATAATTTGCTCTACCTTCAAAAAAATTCTTAAATGCTTTGTCTAAGTCTTTGAGCGAATTTTGAAGTGCAAACTTATCTGCTTCTTTTAGCCATGTATTAGTTTGTTTAAGTTTAGTTAAGTCAGCAGAGCAATCCTTATAATTAAATGTTATACCTTGAGTTTTATATATTTCTTCTCGTTTTGCAAGATAATAGTTATATACAAACCTAACACAACCAAAGGTTTTATTTATAAGCTCTATTTGTTGTTTGTTAGGATAAAGCCTAAATTTAAAAGCTTTTTCCATATTTTCACCTCATAATTATTGTAACATATGTTGTTACACAAAACAAACTTTTAACTAATATAAGTTGTAATACACAAATAATATATGTTATTATTAAAGCGTCCTTACTCATGACTAAAGTCACGAGTGTGCGGACACTTTCTTAATCAAAACAGAGAAGGTTCAACTGGAATTTATAGATAATTTATTTTACATATTTTACTAAATAATTATCACACAAAACGCAATTATAATCAACTACTAAAGAGGTGAAAAAATGGGAATTTATGTTGATATAGATTTAGATTTTCTAATAAAACCCATAAAGCAAGAAGGCGAAAACAACAGAAGATTATATAAAGGTGAAAACTGTTTTGTGGATGATATTTATAACTTTGTATCCAAACTGCAAAGCCATGGCTTGCTTAACTCAAAGGAAAAAAAGTTTTTTACAAACCATAAAAAATCCTACACATATTGGTGGATAAAAAGAACTACAAATAATACCGTAATCCACATCGATGCCCACAGCGACCTTTATAGAAATAAACAAAAGGATCTTACCCTGTTAAGGGATTTAGATATGAACTGCGACGACTATATGTGGTATGCCATCAGAGACGGTTTCATAAGTGAAATTTACTGGGTTGTTCCTGATAATTCATATGATTTAAAGGACGAGAAGGTCTACAAAAAATTTGTCCCTCAAAATCTCTTAAAATCATTAGTAATTGAAGAAAATCTAATCCACTATACCTTTGATATTTTAACAAGAATTGGTGAAAAAACTATAGATTATTTTGTATTAACCTTTGATAAGCTTCCCTATTTTGAAAATATCGACCTTGTAACAGTAGCAACATCACCTGAATTTTACTCCGAAAAGGCAGATGAATATATTTTTAAGGCTTTATATCTTTTAGGAGCTAACGATGAGGAAATTGAGAGGATAAAAAAATTCCACCTTGATATAACAAAAGCACCCTAGCGGGTGCTTCAGATTGTCGACAAACCATCTTTGGTGTTGAAATTTTGCAAGAGCCCCGTGAATGGATTTCAAAAAGGCATCTCTCATGAGCTCTAGCAATTCTTGCTTTTCGACTTTTCAAAAGTCCGTAATTCTGCACACGGACGTGCAGAGCCGAGTGGCCGACACGGAGGTCGGCTCACGAGGGTAGGACTTTTGAAAACAAAGAAAAGCTTAGAATTGCTTAGCGAAATGAGCGAATGCCAGGGAAATCCTTCACGGGGCTTATCAAAAAACAACTTTTTCAACAGTCTGAAGCACCCTAGCGGGTGCTTAAACTATTTTTTTAGGCTCCTCATGTAAGAATTCTACTATTTTGTTATTCTCATCAACAAGAACAACCTTAGGCTTTAGGTTTTTTGCTTCCTTTTCATCAACAAAGCAATAGGCCATTATTATAATCTTATCCCCTGGATGAACAAGCCTTGCGGCTGCTCCATTAAGGCAAATATCTCCTTTACCTCTTTCACCTTTAATTACATAGGTATCCAGCCTTTTACCATTATTTATATTAACTATCTGGACCCTTTCGTTTTCCAATATGCCTACCGCATCCATAAGATCTTCATCTATAGTTATACTTCCTACGTAGTTTAAATTGGCTTCAGTGACAGTAGCTCTGTGTATCTTAGATTTTAACATATTTAAAAGCATATCCATCCTCCTTATGCTCTAACAACTGTATTATCTATTAGCCTTGTTTTTCCAATCTTTACTGCAAGGGCTATTAAAACTTCTCCTTCTACTTTATCTACAGGCTTTAAATTTTGATTGTCGACAAATTCCACATAATCTATTACAGCATCCTTTGAGGTTTTAATTAAATTTACCATTTCATCCTTTATCCTTTTTACATCCCTTTCACCATCTGCTATCATTTTCTCCGCAAGCTTTAGGGATTTATAAAGAACAAGGGCTTGTTTTCTTTCATCTTCATTAAGATAAGTATTCCTTGAACTCATAGCAAGGCCATCCTCTTCCCTAACTATAGGACAAGGGATTATTTCTACATCCATATTCAAATCCATTACCATTCTTTTAATTACCGCAAGCTGCTGAGCATCCTTTTGCCCAAAATATGCCCTTGTTGGTTTTACTATGTTAAAGAGCTTAGTTACAACCGTTGCAACACCTCTAAAATGCCCTGGCCTTGAGGCACCACAAAGCCCCTCAGTTAAGTTTAAAACTTCAACGTATGTTGAATAGTTTTCTCCATACATATCCTCCCTCTCGGGAATAAACACTATATCGCATCCTGCTGCTTCACATATTTTTTTATCCCTTTCCTCATCCCTTGGGTATCTATCGTAATCCTCATTAGGGCCAAATTGAGTGGGATTAACAAAAATGCTTACCACAACAATATCATTTTCCCTTCGTGCCCTTTCTATAAGACTTTTATGTCCATCGTGAAGATATCCCATGGTAGGAACAAATCCAATAGTTTTTCCTTCCTTTAAAAGCTCCTTTGCTTTATTCTGCATCTTTATTACACTTCTTATTATTTCCATCCTTAAACCTCCTAATAAAGCCTTTTTATTTCTTCCACTATGTCTTTGTCTATTTTAAATGAGTGAGAATCCTCTGGGAAATCTCCCCTTTGAACCTCCTCTATATATTCCTTTATTGCTCCCTTTATTTCATCTCCAAGATTTCTATATCTTTTTACAAACTTAGGAACAAAGTCGCTGAAAAGTCCCAGCATATCGTTAACAACAAGTATTTGTCCGTCGCAGTATTTACCTGCACCTATTCCAATAGTAGGGATTGATATGGATTCCGTAATTAATTTTGCAACCTCATCTGGAACTGCCTCTAAAACAATCGCAAAAACTCCTGCATCTTCTAAGTATTTTGCATCATCTATGAGCTTTTTTATACTCTCCTTAGTCTTTCCTTGAACTTTGAATCCCCCAAGCATATTTACCGACTGAGGAGTCAATCCAATATGGCCCATAACCGGAATTTGAGCCTTTATTATCGCCTTTACCTTATCTAAAACCTCAATTCCACCCTCTAGTTTTACAGCATGGCATCCTCCTTCTTGAATTAATCTTCCTGCATTTTTTATAGATTCTTCAATTGATATATGATAGGATAAAAAAGGCATATCCCCAACTATAAGGGCATTTTTCGCCCCTCTTGCAACTGCCTTTATGTGATGAACCATATCATCGACGGTTACTGATAGGGTGTTTTCATATCCAAGAGCCACCATACCCAACGAATCACCAACTAAAATTCCATCTATCCCTGCTTCATCTATAAGTTTTGCCATAGAATAATCATAGGCCGTAAGCATAGTAAGCCTTTGTCCCTTTTGTTTTGCTTCTTTAAAGCTGGCTACTGTCTTTTTCATATTCCTTCACTCCTTAGTAAAATTTCTATTTCATCAAGATTTTTTGCCTTTTCATCATCACAAGATTTCTCCCTTTCAATACCAAGGGCAACAAGTCCAAGTTTTTTATAAATATCCTTATACTCCCTTAAATTCTCTAAATGCATATTTATCGTTTTATAATCCCCTCTAACAATAGGTCCCGTCAAGGCATCCTCTATCCCCTTTTCCTTTATATTTAAAAGGGCACCCTCCATCAAGGGATAAATAGCATCTATAATAAATTCTTCCTTGATTCCACATTCTAAAAGTAAATCTTTAGCAATTTTTGATATGGCAACTAAATAGTTTGATGCAAAAACTGCCGCTGCATGATACTTTACCTTATCTTGTTTGTTCAAAAGGAAATATTTAAGCTCTGCCCTGTCTAAAAATTCCTTTATATTCTCTATATTTTCCCCTTCTAAGGAAAATATAACTTTATTCAATTTGTCATAACAATTTTTATCTGTAAAGGGGTATAAGGGATGAAGAGAATATGAATCTACGCCTAAGTCCCTACTACTATTAAAAACATCTGAACTTAAGCATCCACTCATATGAAATATTTTCTTTCCTTTGATATTGAATTTCTTAAGATTTTCCCAAACTTCTGATATGGCACCATCAGGTGTTGTTATGAATATGTAGCTTGATTCCTCTGCAAGTTCCTGAATTGAAAGAACACTAGACTTAGTAAACTCAGCAGCCTTTCTTGCTGAATCTTCTGTCCTGCTAAAATACCCTGTGATTTTAAAACCCTTTTCATAAAGATAGCGTCCAAAGGCAGAACCTACCTTTCCAGCGCCAACAAAACCGATTTTCATATAAAACACCTCTTTTTACAAAGTCCCACTCCAAAAGGATGTAGGCTAAAATTATTTTAGCATTTTTTTTGATAGACAACAATAAAAATTCCCTTTAATAAAATAAAATATTATTGTAAAATAAATACAGTAAAAGTTTGAGGTGATGATATGAGAAGAAAAAGGAAAAACAAAAGTCCTTTAAGATATATAATCCCATTAACATTCATTTTGCTATCAATCCTTGCATATTTTCTATTCTTTTTCCCAGTTGATATCGATTGTGGTCTTGTTGTAGAAAAGAAGGAACTTAAAAATTATTACAGATTAAAAATAATTTATGATAAAAACATAAAATGGGTAAACATAAAGAAAAAGGATTTTATCGATGCTAAAGCTTATAAGATAAAGTTAAAGGGGATTAGAACTGTCTATATTAAGCCTTTGAAATCAATATCAGGCAAGGTATATTCTAAAGATATAAATAATATAAATATCGATGACACTATATATAAAATATCCCAAAATATAAATTATTATATAAAAGACAACGATAATTATAAACTGGCCAAAAAAAGCTTTTTAATAGTTGGCCAATCGAGTTATCAATTTATATTGGATGAAGATACTATTAAAGCAATTATCCTTACCGAATTCCCGATTATAGATAGAATACGAGTTGGTCTATCAACCTATAACTTTTCCTCCTATGACCATAATCTTATTACAATTACATCCAAAAAAGGCTTTAGGATATATTCTAAGGACTTTGAAATAGATGTTAAGAAAAAAGAAACTGCAAGCTTTAGAGTATTAGGCAATAAAATAAAAATACTTATTGAATCTCCTAAAGATTCTTATCAAAAAAGAAAGGACATAATAATAACCGATAAAAGGATTTTCATTTCATCTGAAAATCCTGTGTTTATTACATCCTTAAAAAGAGAAAACGGATATACTCCCGAATATTATGGAAATTTAGAAATATTCCTAAAGGACAAAAGCCTTAGAATTATAAACGAAGTAAATATAGAGGATTATTTAAAATACGTCGTCCCATCTGAAATGCCTGGATACGGCGGCATAGAAGGATATAAGGTTCAGTCGGTGGCAGCAAGGACCTATGCCCTATCAGAAATACTTGGTGGAAGATTTTCAAAGCATGGTTTTAATATAGACGATACAACGCAAAGCCAAGTTTACAACGAAAGACCTACAAACGATCTTTGTATTAAAGCCATAGAAGAAACTAAAGGAGAAGTTTTAACTTATGATGGAAAAATCATAGACGCTAAATATTATTCAACCTCCTGCGGTTTAGGTGCAGCATATGATGAGGTCTATCAAGAGGTTAAAAATTACAATCCAAAGCCATACTTAGATTTTAATAATTATACCGATCAGAATATAAGCGAAATATCCTCAGAAGAGAATGCCTCAAAATTTTTCAAGGATTGGACCGTTAAAGCTATCGATTCCTCTTCCCCATATTTTAGGTGGAAGGTGTCCATCGATTATAGTGAACTAAATAAAACAGTAAATGAAAATATATATAATAGATATTTAAAGGATCCGGATAGCATTAAGGAAAAATGGTTCCTTAACATATATAAAAAGGCAACATTATCCGAAGAAGGTATAGGAAAAATTAAGGATATTTATATATCAAAGCGTAGCAAAAGCGGAGTTCCACAGGAAATGATTATAATTACCGATAATAAACAGTATAAAATAATAGGTCCTTCAAATATAAAATTTATCATAACTCCAAAGGAATTTGATATTGAAACTATCTCTGGGTTAAAACTTAAAAATATTAAAAGTCTTCCTTCTCCTTTCTTCATAATAGATAAAGTATATGGACAGACACGAATTAAAAGTATAACCATATTTGGTGGTGGATATGGTCACGGCGTCGGAATGAGCCAATATGCTGCAATGAATCTTGCAAATTCAGGCAAAACTTATCAAGAAATTCTAAATTACTTCTATAAAAATATTAAAATTCAAAACATTAACGAAGCTATTAAAAGCAGTATGGAATAAGGCACCTATTAAGGTGCCTTTATTCATTAATCTCAATAGAGGTTTTTTGCCTGATTTTTTCAACTATAGCTGCATAATTTAAAGAATAATACATAATATATGCCAAAACCATTGCAGATAAAGCATCGTAAACGTAATGTTGTTTTATAAAAAGGGTAGATAAAATTATGGAAAAGGATATAACTGAAGATGTAATTTTTAATTTATATGAGATATTTTCTTCTCTGTTGATATAAACTGCTGCTAAAAAGGAATCTAAAACATGAATGCTCGGAAAACAATTATATGGGTTGTCCCTTTTATATATAAAATTTACAGCCTTTATAAATATATCCTCCCCCTTAAGTAAAGGCCTTGGAACAGTTGTTGGGAAAAAATAATATATAATAAAACATATAGCCATTCCTAAAATTATTCCAGAGAGAAGTTTAAAGTATTTTTTCCCGTCCGTTACAGCAAAATACACAAAGACAACAGCCATATAAAGATACCAATAAAGATACGGAACTACAAAATATTTATTAAAGGGGATTATAGTATCTAATGCTGTTTTAAGATGATATACCTTTCCCCTATAGTTATTTAAAATAACATAAATCTTTGTAAGTCCTCCAATGGAAAGCAAAAACAGCAACCTTAAAGCTATTTCTTTATAATTTGTCTTGACCTTTTCTACTATCCTTTCCATAAGCATCACCCTAAATTTTCAGCTTATATTATAATATACCACTTCTTCCCTCTTTGTGCAAATAAAAAGGCTGATATATCAGCCTACACAAACATCTTTTTATATTTATATCCAAGATAAATAGTATAAATCGATGTAAAAAGCATTACAATACCTAAAATGGTTGAGATTATAAAAAGTCCCTTAACAAATTCTAAGGATCTTCCATAGGTCTTTGCAAGATCCATTAAAAAACTATTAAAACTATTTCTAACAAGATAGGCATTTCTTATAATAATAACTGAATTTAAAATTGATATCGGCATAACTGATAACCCTAAAATAAGTCCGTTTAAGCTTCTTTTTCTCATTCCCTTTAACCCTAAAAATATAGGCAAAATCATAAGAAGAGGGAGTAAATAAGAAAGATACTGCGGGGCTAATAACATAAAGAGCATACTGCTTATAGTAAAGCTCAAAGTAATCCTTCTTAAAGGCCTTATGTTATCATTGAAATCATAAACTGCAGCATTACAGTATCTTATAAAAAGCTCCAATTTATTTTTAAAATCCTTATCCTCCTTTAATAAATCCTTCCCCATCTTTAAAATGCTTTCATAAATTATCTTTTTTTCTTCTTTTACTTGAAGTTCTTTATAACTTTCCTTTATAGCGTCAATATCCTTTAAATATTTATCGCTATTTTTTAAATTACTCCTTTGAAGTTTTATTTTAATATCATCTAAGAGCTTTAATAAATTCTTATCCATATAATCCCTCCAAAAAAAGCCTCCCAAAAGGGAGGCATTTTATTATTTGCTATGCTTTAAAAGTGAACCTAAAGTAACTAAACAAGCACCTATAATAACACCCCAAGCTAAAATCATGAAGGTTAATGCCGCACCTGACATATTAATCCCTCCTTACGAGGACTCTTCCCTCATAAATTTCCTGTCCATATTTCTTGCCGATATTTCTATAAGCCTGAATAAATCCAATGATTAAAACTGCAAACATTACAAATCTTGCAGCTAAAACCCATGGAACAAGCTGTGGTGTCTTTTCAACAAAGCTTGGTATCCACTTGAAGTATCCAGCCTTAAAGTAGTCTCTTGTTGAGAATACAAGAAGGATTATTATTGCAACTGGAGTCAGGAATTGGATAAACACGTTGTAGAAGGTCTTTGATACCTTCCAGTAGCTTCCCTTGTTCATTTCTTCAAGTCCCTTTAATCCAAGGAGCCATCCAGTAACTATTACTTCAAGAAGTCCGAGAACTACAAGAAGATAACTTCCAACCCAGTTGTCAAGCTCAGTAAGGTATGCAAGTTCAGCTGTTTTTGTAAGGATTGGTTCAAGTCCAACAGGAAGACCAAATACGATGTAGATTATAAATACCAATACTGCACCCACTCTTCTTGGAACTCCAGCTTCCTCTTCAAGGAGGGCAACTAGATAGTTATACATAGCTATAGCACTTGTAAAACCTGCAAAAAATAGTAGCAAGAACCAGAAGGTTCCAAATATTTGTCCTCCCGCCATTTGTCTGAATATATTTGGTAGGGCTATAAAGGATAAACCAACACCCGCTCCTAATCCTTCAGGTCCTAAGAAGGTATACGCTATAGGAATTGCGATTGTTCCGCCCAAAATAACCTCAGCAAGCTCATTTAATGAAACCGTTGCAAGTCCTGAAAGAACTATATCATCCTCAGGCTTTAAATAGGATGCGTAGTTTTGGATAATTCCCATACCAAGGGACAATGTAAAGAAAATCTGTCCTGCTGCCGCAAGGGCTGCCGTCCAGTTAAGATCCTGCCATCTTGGTGACCAGATATAGTTAAGTCCTGCAATTGGAGTCCATTCGGGCTTAACTGGGGCACCAAGGGTTAGAGTTCTTATTATCAATATAATACCAAACACATAAATAGTTGGCATCATGAATTTTGCCCAAGCTTCAATACCTTTTTGGATACCCCTCATAACTGCAAATCCTAATACAGCAAGGGCAATTAGCCAGAATACCATAACCTTTCCTGGACTTTGGATATACTTAACGAAATATTCACCAGTATTTATAGCCTTATCCATATAGCCGCCTGTTGCAGTTTCAAAGGCATATCCTAATGTCCAACCAATTATATGATTGTAATATGAGTTAAGAAGAACAGTAACTCCAAGGGCTAAAGCACCAGCAAGTCCACCAAGAATCCTTGCAACCTTTGGATTTGCGCCTTCCCTTGCCTGAAGGTAAACCATTGGTCCTAATGTTCCATGACCATATTTACCGCCGTACCTTCCTTGATTCCACTCAACAAGCATTAGAGGAATACCAAGAAGTATAAGTGCTGCAAAGTATGGAATCATGAAGGCTCCTCCACCGTTTTTTGCAGCCTGGTAAGGATATCTCCAGAAGTTACCAAGGCCTACAGCATTACCAGCCATTGCCAATATTAGTCCTAATTTACTTCCCCAGTTTTCTCTTTTATCGGACATTTACATCCCCCCTGACTAATTTTTAAACTTAAAAATAATAATACTTCATTTTTCAGAATAATTCAATATTTAAAATTTGTAAAATTTTATTAATTTATCTATATTGTTAAATATGTAACGTCGTAAATTGTCATATGGAGGATGTAAAATATTTTGTATATCTAGATAAACACTTTGATAATCCTGAATTTTCAAGCATATCTTATATTTATTGTTTGCAAATATTAGATTTTCATATTCTTTTAAATAAAAATATTAATAAAAATTAAAAAAGATGTCATAATATTAACATTATAAGTTTACTTCTAATTTTATACATTTGCCTATCACTGTGAAAGATTTAACATCTAAAGTTTCAGTTTTTAAATCATTGCCTTGACTTACTAACAATACTTTATTTGCATCTAGTCTTTTTAACTGTCTTATTACTCTTTTTTTATCAATCTCTATTAGACATATAGAGTTATTTTCTATTTCAGAGGTTTTAAAAAGCATTATATTATCTCCCTTTAATATCCTAAATCCCCTCATTGAATCGTCTGGAGCCTTTATGAAAATTATTTTCTCAGCATTATATCCCTCAATCTTTTTATCGATTATAGGAAGCATTTTGTATTCATATATCTCTTTAAAATAAACATCACACACGGGAATTTTCTTTAATATATTTGAAAAAGCCTCCTCCATATCTTTATTTACTGGAAGGTTTTCATAATCCTTTATATTTTCAACTGGTTCAACAACTTCATCATATAAATCTTCATTCAAACTAACATTTAGCAATTTCTCAATCCTTTTTATCATATCCTCGCTAATTATTTTTTTCCCCATTTCTATTTCCATTATATAGTTTGGAGAAACACCAAGCTTTTTAGCAAGTTCTTTTACACTGATTGAAGATCTATTTCTTGCCTCTTCAATTCTTTTACCTATCCTATTCATATCGTCACCCCATTTTTGTATTTATTATTCTTATTATAACAAAAAATAAAAAATTTATTTATAGGGCAGTTTTATAATAAACTCGGTTCCCTTATTCAATTCGCTTTTTACTGATATTTCACCGTTATGCATGTTAATAATCCTTTTTACAATAGAAAGACCAATACCAGCTCCCCCTGTTTTTTTATTCCTTGATTGATCTACCCTATAAAATCTTTCAAATATATATGGTAAATCTTTTTTAGGAATTCCTATACCATCATCTTTTATTCTAATAAAAACGCCTTCACTAGTTCCTTTGAGCTCAATATAAATTTTGCCACCTTCCCTTGAATATTTAATTGCATTTGATAACAAATTTATAATAACTTGTGTGATTTTATCTTTATCTGCATATAAAAACACATCTTCAAGGTGAGTTTCTAAAACTAATCTTTTATCTAAAAGACTTTTTTCGAAATTTAAGGTTATGCTCTTTATCAAATCCCTTAAATTTAATTCATGTTTTTCAATTCTTTCCTCGATTTCATATTCTGCAAGAAGTTTAATATCCCCGATTAACTTATTCAATCTTTCTATTTCCTCAAGACAGCTTCTTAATCTATCCTCTGTCGGCT
>Ga0073360_113_pt1 | contig 97293 bp, 105 predicted proteins | sample YelNatPosite1Avi_FD_63906 | JGI IMG/M metagenome (GOLD analysis project Ga0073360, IMG submission 63906) | Hot spring thermophilic microbial communities from Obsidian Pool, Yellowstone National Park, USA - site 1 Avi (version 2) (version 2) | ecosystem: Environmental > Aquatic > Thermal springs >... | reverse complement strand
GAAAGTTGATTCAAAGGGATCCTGATGCAATAGCAGTAAGAAATTTTGCTAATTCATTAAACAATTTCACAAGCGCGATTTTAACTTGTAGAGGAAAATTCATAGAAGGTTTTGGAGCAGAAAAGTCAATTTATGCAGCATATCAAAATATGAAAAACAATTTGATGGATGTTAAGGATAGATGCTCAAAGGGACCTTTACAAATGCTACTTCCTTTATTTGATAAAATAGAGAAAAGGACAAAGGACTTTGACTTACGGGACAATTTACACATAGGCATTGCAACTGTTGGATGGTGCATAGAAAATGATTTGATTGAACAAGCTTATACTGCATTAGATGAAGCTGCTATTACATATGTTTGTCAAAGATTTGGATTAGATGAAACTAATTCTATTCACAGAGAGGAGATAGTTGCCAAAGCTCTTAATATAAAGGCTTTAAATAGACCAAGGGATACATGGAAGATTGATAAAGAGTATGAAGAAAAGATAGCCGAACTGGTCGATAAAATCGATAAAGATTTTGCAGATTTTTATCAAAGTATAAAGGGAATAAGAAATGATTTAAACCATTTTGGATATACTGATAATGTAAAAAAGATTAGCGATTTTAAGAGGGAGATTAAAAATTTATATGATAATTTTAAAAAAATAATATCAAATCAATAGGCCCTTTGGGGCTTTTGTTTTTAACTGAATTTCCTGTGAAAGTTTTCGTCTTTATGCTTATGCCTTTACAAAGTTTGTATTTTTCATAGTTAGGAGGATTTTTTGAATTTGTCGTCGACCTCCAATCCTGCAAAAAGTGCTGGGGATCGACGACAAAAGAAAATGAGCATTTTCAAGGGTTTGAAGATTTTGTTAACAAAAAATTCAAAATTGACAAAATCTTCAAACCCAGTTATAATAAGCATTGAACGGGGTTCTTAGCCTACCTATGAGGGATTGAAACCTAAGAAACAGAAAATGTTTATTGATGCAACAGAAGAGTTCTTAGCCTACCTATGAGGGATTGAAACTCCCTCGTTTTGTAATCCTTGGGCGTTGCTTGCCTTGTTCTTAGCCTACCTATGAGGGATTGAAACACAAGGTCAATAAAGCTATATCCTGCCACTTCATCAAGTTCTTAGCCTACCTATGAGGGATTGAAACCCAAACGCTACTGTTTTGTTTACCTCGTCGCAAACCATGTTCTTAGCCTACCTATGAGGGATTGAAACAAGTTGATAAAACAATTTCCGCTGCACAATTTTTCCCGTTCTTAGCCTACCTATGAGGGATTGAAACTCGAATTCTTTTGAAAAACTTTCTGTGCAAGCTAAGTTCTTAGCCTACCTATGAGGGATTGAAACGATAAAGATATTGAAACTCTGTAAAGTGAGTAAGCTCAGGTTCTTAGCCTACCTATGAGGGATTGAAACTCGATATTGCTGCTCCTCTTGAACCCTACACAGACGAGGTTCTTAGCCTACCTATGAGGGATTGAAACACAAATGTGCTGTTGGGTGTAGAAGAAAAAGCAACAGTTCTTAGCCTACCTATGAGGGATTGAAACCTTGAAACTTCATTTACTTGCCTAAAGCATAAAACATTTGGTTCTTAGCCTACCTATGAGGGATTGAAACCACAACGCTTGGAATTTAGCAGTTAAATTTTACCGATGTTCTTAGCCTACCTATGAGGGATTGAAACTCTTTTACCTTTGTTTTTAAAATTTATATAAGACAGTTCTTAGCCTACCTATGAGGGATTGAAACTGATGGAAAAAAGATTTTTTCCTGCAGGACGAACTATGGTTCTTAGCCTACCTATGAGGGATTGAAACTTGAAATTGCTAACTCTTTCCCTTTTCCTTCAGTTCTTAGCCTACCTATGAGGGATTGAAACAAACAAACAATACAAACAGCAGTTAGAATGCTTGAGTTCTTAGCCTACCTATGAGGGATTGAAACTTAGATCTTGTTTTAGTAAAGCTAGATATGGAAAAGGAGTTCTTAGCCTACCTATGAGGGATTGAAACAACGCTCAATAACCTAACATCGCCCCACACAACAAACGTTCTTAGCCTACCTATGAGGGATTGAAACAAATCAAGTCTTTTTTAAGTACCGCTAAATACGGAAAGTTCTTAGCCTACCTATGAGGGATTGAAACATGTAATCTTTTCTCCGTCGTCAACAACTTCAAATGTCAGTTCTTAGCCTACCTATGAGGGATTGAAACTATTTTCAATAAGCAAAATTCTTGATGATTCATATCGTTCTTAGCCTACCTATGAGGGATTGAAACTCTATATCTATTTTCAAAGAATACTGTTCACATATTCGTTCTTAGCCTACCTATGAGGGATTGAAACTTGAAAAATATACATCTTCAACTTCCTCGAGATCGAAAGTTCTTAGCCTACCTATGAGGGATTTTTTATTTTTTTAAGAGGAGATGGTTTTGTGCTGGGAGCTATTATTGGTGATATTGTAGGTTCGAGATTTGAATTCCATAATAAGAAGACAAAGGACTTTAAGCTTTTTAATCAATATTCGCATTTTACAGATGATACTGTTCTAACAGTTGCTACTATGGATGCATTATTAAATAAAAAGCCCTTCGATGTTACATATAAGGAATGGTTTAGAAAATATCCCGATGCGGGTTATGGAAGTAAATTTATAAGTTGGGGATTATCAGATGGATTTAAACCTTATAACAGCTTTGGAAATGGTTCAGCTATGAGAGTTAGTCCAGTAGGATTTTATTATGACAGTGAAGAAGATGTCTTAAAAATGGCTCAAGAAAGTGCAAAAGTTACCCATAACCATCCTGAAGGAATTAAAGGAGCTCAGGCTACAGCTTTGGCTATATTTTTGGCAAGAAAAGGTGCAACAAAGGAAAAAATTAAAGAGGAAATAGAAAAAAGATTTAATTATTATTTGGATGAACCTTTAGACAGCATTAGAACATGGTATAGGTTTGATGTTAGCTGTCAAGGGTCAGTTCCTCAGGCTATAAGGGCATTTCTTGAATCTGAAGATTTTGAAGATGCTATAAGAAATGCAATTTCAATAGGAGGAGATAGCGATACTATTGCTTGCATAACAGGAGGAATAGCAGAGGCATATTACGGTTCTATATCTGAAGATTTAAAGATGGAGGCTTATAAAAGGCTTGACAGTGATATGATCAACACAATAGAGAGCTTTTATAACTTATTAAATGGTGCAAAATAATATGAATTATATTTTGTTTAAAATATATTTTAGTTAAAATCTAGATATTTTAGAAGGATTTTTGGTTATTATGTAGAAAAATAAATATATGGATAAAATTGGGTGGTGGTTTTTATGGGGAAGATAATCTTTTCTACTGTAGGGACATCTATTTTTACAAATATTATGAAAGAAGATAAAAATTTTCAAGAGCTTTATAGAAGTTATACTCAAAATGATGAAAAAGAAGAAAAGATAAAAAGTTATGTTTGGAGCATCATTAAAAGTCAACAAGATAAAGATAAGATATCTGCTGAAATAAAGAGCTTAAATAAAATAGGAGTAGCAGATGATGATATCCTATACTTCATAGTTACAGATACAAAGGAATCAAGGCTTGCAGGAGACATACTTTCTGAATACTTCGAAGTTACATTTAATGCAACATCTAAAGTCTTATCTATTACAAATCTTGTGGTAAACGATTCGGTAAAGTTCGAACGGGAAGGAATCAAAAATCTCATCGAAAAAATTCTTGAAATCATCGAACAAAATCCCTATGCAGAAATAATATTTAATCCAACTGGAGGATACAAAGGTGTTGTCCCATATTTGACTATTTTAGGCATGCTTTACAACAAAAAAATTGCCTACATATTTGAAAACACCGATAATTTGATAGAACTTCCTCCAATACCTTTAGAATTCAATTATGATTTGATAAAAGAAAATGAAGAAAGATTTGAACGACTATTTAAAGAAGGTGCTTTAAAGGAGGAAGAGTTTTTTCAAGGAATTGATTTTGCAATAAGGGGAGATTTTAATTCATTATTAATACATGATGGTGGATATGTAACGCTGTCAGGGATTGGGTTAATGTTATATAGAAAATATAGAGCGGTTAATGATAAGGAATTCATTTATTTATCAAAGCAGGCTATGAAATTCTTAAATCGTATTTCGGATAGAACAGATAGAGAAAAAATATTATCACTTCTTAAAAAATTATTGAAGGAAGATATAAGAAATAATTATATCCACACTAATTTTGATCCTTCTATTTCGGATTGTAAGGTGTTTAAGATGCCTGCTACAAGTGAAAGAATATTTTATTATCTTAAAGGAGAAATTCCATGGGTATGTGAAATTGTCCCTGACCATGATGAGTATATGAGGGAACTTGGTAATAAGGGAATATTTAAGTCAAATTATACATGTTTTGAAAAACTTTATTTTGAAGACGATGATTGATTAAATATTTGCTTTTTAGGAGGTAGAAATAATATGGCTTTTTATCCTGCAAAGATTGATGATTCGTATAAAAGGATAAATGATTTTTCGGATTTAAAAAATATTTATTATCATCTTAAAAGTTACGAAGACGTAGTATGGAACGAAAAGAATATAAAAGGGAATAAGCCTTCTGTTGCCGATGCAGCTAAGATATATGTTTTAATTTCTTATTTAAAGACGATGGATAAATCAAAGTTTGATAGAAAAAAGGCTTATATGAGCTTTTTCTCAGATGAAGCGGATGATATAAAAAAATTTATTATAGACGGCTTAAATGGCATCCAAAGTCAGCTTTTTAAAGATATAAAAATCGATGTGATCAAAGGTTCTATATATAAGATAAAGAAATATTTCTTAGAGAATAAAAAGATAAAAGATATAAGAGGGGCAAGTGAAATAATAGAGTATCTTAACATAGATGTTACTTTAAATATTGTAGGTGAAAAATTTATAGAGGAATGCGTAATTTATGCAGGAGGAGGCAATGTATATATTGTTTTACCTGAAGGTAAAGGCAAGGATGTTTGTAAAAGGCTTGAAGAAGAGTATACCAATATTGCTCTTACTGCTATGAATGCCTTTGAATGGGAAACTACCGATTTGAACACATTTTTTTATGATTATAAAAGAATATCGGGAGAATTAAACAGAAAGTTGGAATGGAGAAAAAAAATAAAAATTTATCCTATAAATCCTGATAGCCAACTAGAGGAGCTAAATATAAACGGCAATAAGATTAGTCTTAAGGCAAATACTTTAAGGGAAAATGGTGTGGTATGTGATCTTTGTGCAATAAGAGATGCTAAATATTTAATAAGTTCGCCTGATGGACAAGTTCCTGTATGTCCTTCATGCTTAAGAAAAAATAGAGTTGGTAAGGATAAGAGTAATTTTGCAAATGAGTTTAAAAGCTTTACAAACAAAGAGGCTAAATCGGTTAAGACTTTGGAAGATTTAAAAGACGATAGAGGATATGTTGCAGTTATTTATGGTGATGGAAACAACATGGGTAATTATGTTATGAATATAAATAATCCTTTTGAGATGATGTATTTTAGCAGGACATTGGACTATATAACAAAAAAGTCAGTTTATGAATCCTTTGCAGAAGTTATGAAGGATGATATAAGGTTTGAAATAATTGCTCTAGGTGGGGATGACATATTTGTTATAGTACCTGCTGTTTATGCTCTTGAGGTTTCAAAAAAAATAATAGAAAAATTTGATGGAAGCTTTAAAAATAATATAACAATGTCTATTGGAGTTTGCATTGCAAAATTCAATACCCCTATCGGGAATATGTCTGATATCGCACAAAATTTGCTTAAGAATGCAAAGAAAAAGGCTAAAAATTTAAAAAATCCTGCAGGAACCATAGATATTAAGATATTAGAGGGAAACAGCTTTATAGATTTTGATTATATCAAGGAAGGATTATTCCCTGCCACGGTAAATGAGCTTGCAAGTTATTATGAAGCAATAAGAAAAATGAAGGAGAAAAACATTCAAAAGAGCCAGTTGTATAAACTAAGGTATGCTTCTGAGACTATGGAAAGGGAAGAATTTGAACTATTTTATCTATATCAAAATGCCAGAACAATAAAGGAATTAAACAAAATCGTGACTGAAATGTTTAGAGGGAGAACCTTTACAGGTTTAGTTAATGGAGTATATTCACCATGGGCTGATATTTGTATGTTATGGGATTATGTAAGGTGGTGATTGGTATGTTTAAGAAGGTTTATGAGATTGTGATTGAAATAAAGACTCCTTTTATCATTTCTTCAGGTAACATAGAAGGGGAAATGATAGATAAAGCAACCGTAAAAATGAATAACAAGCCCTTTATCCCAGGTTCAACTTTAAAAGGTAAGGTTAGGGATAATCTTTTGATGATTCTTAAAAGTAAATTAAATGAAGACAAGGCAGAAGAATTGGTTAGTAGACTCTTTGGAAGTAAAGGCTATTGTCCTTCAAAAATTTATTTCACTGATCTACTTCCCGAAGAAGAAAAAGGAACTAATGTTAGATATGGAGTTGCTATAGACAGATTTAGAAAAGTATCGAAGGATAAAGCGTTATATTCCTTTGAGACCGCAGATATTGGAATATATAAGGGTAAAGTTGAGGCCTATATTGATGAAGAAATAGATTTGGAAGAACTTATTATGGCCTTCAAAATGATTGATTTTATTGGAGGCTCAAAAAGTAGGGGATGCGGAAGATGTAAAGTGGATATAAGGGAGGTGAAGGCATGAGAATTATTGCTGAATTTTTATCGCCTTTGTTAGTCGGGACTAAAAAGCTCTCCAGCAATTACATAGAAGGGGCAGATTACATTGCAGGGGATGTTATGCGGGCAGCTTTTGCAAGAACGATTTTAAACAATTGTAAAGAATTTAAGAATGATATTGTTGAAGTTGAAGGCCAGCAAAAAAGAAATTGGGTTTATTTTAGAAATGGAAATGGATGCAAAAACTGTGATTTTTTATCCGTTTGTAAAAAGTTTAAAGATATAAAGTTTTCATTTTTCTATCCAACTGGAACTGATGTGGTTCCGTTGACAGCGATGAAATGCAAAAATAATGATGAACATGGGTTTGTAGATGTTTTGACGGATGAAGCCAAATGCAAATTATGTCCAGAGGGAAATAATAGGGTTGAGTTTATATCCGGGCTTGTAAGGGATAACAAAATATTTAAGCCCTATAAAAAGGTTTTTACAAGGACTGCAATTAATACCTATACAAAAACAGCAAAGGAAGGAAATTTGTTTTCTTTGATTCCTATTGTTGCAACGAAAAGGGTTAATGATTCTTTAGAATGTAAATTTGAAGGCTATATTGATGGCATTACAAAGGAAGAGCTAAAGCTATTTGAAAATATAAGGGTTGGAAGTTATATATCTTCGGGTTTTGGAATGGCAAAGCTTTCAATAGGTGAAGAAAAGGAAAAGGATAATAAGGAAAATGTAAAAATGAAAATTAAAAGGTTTAATGAAAGGTATAAAAATAAAAAAGAAGATAAAACTTATTTTGCTTTAAAGTTAGTTTCTGACTGTAAGCTGGATTTTGAAATAAATGATAAATACTATTCAACAGAGGAGTATAAAAATTTGTGGAAGGACTTATTAAGTATTGGAAGCGATTACGATATAGATGTGGCGTATTTAGAAACTATAAATTATAGAGGTTATGACACATCTCAAAATAAAGAAGACAAAAGGGAAAGGGCAATTATACATGTTTTAAAGGGAAGTGTTTTTGTTTTGAAGACTAATAATGATTTAGACAAAATTTATGATGATTTTTTCAAAAATCCATTTTTTGGTCTAGAAAACAATAACGGTTTTGGTAAATATGAGGTTTATTGTGGAGGTGTAAGGTGATGGAAAAAAAACAAATTCTTCAGAAGGTGGAAGAAGTAAAAAGGACAAATTTTTTAAATAATTCACCTATAGGAAGTTCCAATCTTAAAAGCTTATCGGCGATGGTTTTAAATGCTGATTGTTATGAGGAGATAGAGCTTTTTATAAAGTATAAGACCGGTAAGGGAAATGGATGGGAAAAAACTTTGCCAAATTCACAGCAAAAATTTGGAGATTTTATAATAAATAAAATTAGAGAAATAAAAAATGCATCAAAGGATGACAAGGAAGCTATTAAAAATATAAGTCTTTTCTTTGGATATTTGTATTGGTTAAAAAGAGGGTTAGAGGGTTAAGAAAAAAGAATAATAACTCAAAAAAGGGGATGATTAGATGTTGCACGATAAATTTGTGAATAAATATATAGTTACAGGGATTTTGGTAAATAACACTCCTTTACATATAGGAGGAGGGGAGGATGAGTTTACTCCTAATGCTGTTGACAACAGCGTTGTAAGATATAAAAATGGTGAACCTTTTATACCGGGAAGTTCCCTTAAGGGAGTTTTAAGGTCTTATATAGAAAGGATTTTAAACAGCGGATATGACGAAAGGTTTAGTTCTTGTTTTGTTGTAAATGAGGAATGTTTAAGCGATAAAAAAGTGGAGGCACTTAAAAAGGATTCAAAGAATGAAAAGGATTTTGCAGAAAAAATCTATGATAATATGTGCACAGTATGTAAAATATTTGGTTCTAAGTATTTTGCATCTAAAATTCATATAAGCGATGCGGTCCCAATTGAGAAGATTTATACAGGTAAAAGGGATGGCGTTGCAATTGATAGGGATACCTTAACAGCAGCGGATGGGAAAAAATATGATTTTGAATATGTATCACCCGGTTCAAAATTTAACTTTTATATGACGATAGACAATTTAGAAGAAGCGTATGAGGATATTTTAAAGTTAATTATAAACCTTTTGGCAAAGGGCGAGATTAAAATAGGTGGAAAAACTTCAGCAGGACTTGGGGATGTTCAGCTTAAGGATTATAAGATTTATAAAATAACGGATAAAAATTTAAAGAAATATCTTTTAAACGGACCTTCTGATGAAATGAGGTGGCAAAATGTTTAAAAAGATATATAATGAAGCGATTATAACTTATACTTTAAAGACTAAAAGTCCTCTTTTTATAAGGTCAGGCAAGGAGGAAGGATTAGATCCTACTAAAGAGGATAATACTTTCATAACTGTTCACAAAGATGGTCAAGTAATCCCATTTATGCCTGGAACTAGTATTAAGGGAGTTTTTAGGTCGAGGGCAGAAAAATTACTGCCTAATAGCTGTAACTTATTTTTAAGACCTTGTTCAAATCAAAATGACATGAGAAATAAGAATGGAACCGAAAGGTATAAATTAAGCTGTCCTGCCTGCAAAATGTTTGGTTCTACGGCTTTGAAAAGCAGGGTGTTATTTTCGGATGCTTATCCTGTTGGAAAATACTTTATAGGTTCAAGGACTTCGGTTGCTATAGAAAGGATATCTGGCGCTGCAAAACAAGGAGCTTTATTTAACATGGAATATGTTGAGGATGCGGAGTTTAAAGGGGAAATAAGGCTACAAAACTTTTTTAAGTGGCATATAAAAACACTTGTTGAGGTGTTTAAGGATATTAATAATGGCTTTGTAACTTTTGGAGGATTAACTTCGAAGGGATTTGGACGTATGGAAGTTAAGGAATTTAGCATTAAATTAAGGTATTATAATAAAGGATTATCAAACAATAATTATGCGGATAAAGGATTTTATATAGAAAGAGAAATAAATAGTTTAGATGAATTGGATGGACTTTTAAGGAATATCCAGTTAAATGATAATGAATTAAGAAAGGGCGATTTGAATGAGCAAGCCATATAGTTTTGTTCCCTTTTTGGATTATAAGCCGTATAACGAAGATGGAAACTTAGAGGGTATAATAAAATTAAAAATTAAGGTTTTGACCCCGGTTCATATATCTTCGGGTAAAATAGATGAACACAATGGGAAGATTTACAAAAAATTTTTAAGGATAAACGGTGAGGTTACTATTCCGGGAACCAGTATAAAGGGATGTGTAAGAAGCATAGCAGAAGCAATATCCTATAGCTGCTATCAACCGGGTAAACAGGTTCGATATAATAAGTTACCAGATGGTAAGACAAATGATCGTTTGAAGGATTGTATAATATGCAAGACGTTTGGAAGTATGGGCAGGAAAAGCAAAGTAATATTTAGTGATTTTAAATTGACAAAAGGGAGTATGGATATTATAGGATTGCCTAATTTATATGCACCTCATATTGAAGAAAAGTTATATTTGTTAAACGGAAAATATAAAGGATATAAATTTTATTATCATGGGATTTCATCAATATGCGAAAAAGGCACAATATTTTTTGAATTTGCAAAGGAAGGCGCTGAATTTGAAGGAGAGGTTTATTATAATGGTTTAACTCAAAGGCAATTAAAGCTACTTTGCTATTCTTTAGGACTTAACGACGATATTCAACCTAAAATAGGATACGGGAAACCTGCATATTATGGGAGTGTTAAATTTTTGGTCAGAGACTCCGATGAACAAGACAAATATAAAAAATATGCCAATCAATACTATAATGAATCCGATGCTAATATTAGAAAAAACATAGATAGGCTGAAGACTATATTAAGTTATAACAATGCTAAAAGAGTTTCAGATTGGACACAGAATGGTAACATAAGAACTTATTAAGGTTGGTGGTTGGATGGATAAGAAAAAATTATTAAAGGAAGCAGAATCCATGGTGAGTTTCACCCAAAGAAAGCAATATTCTAATTTTTTTGATAATATATTAAATTTAATAGAAATAGCAGAAAACAGCTCAGAAGATGAAACAGAAAGAAAACAGAAATTTTTGAAGCTGCTAAGTCTTTTGAAGGATGACAAAAATATATCTATTTTAGGTGGAGGAAAGCAGGTAAAACAAGGTTTGAAGGATTTTATTGAAAATCATATTATGGTAAGGAAATATAGTGATTATCAAATAGCAAATCCAAGGTTACAAAATTTAAGCTTGACGGAATTAAAATATGTGTTTGGATGGGCAAGAAGACTTGCAGGCAAATAAAAGTCGCCATTTGGCGACTTTTATTCTTCTTGTAAATAGTGCAAAAAAATATGAATATTATTTTTAGTATGATATAATTGAAACTTTATTTGAGGAAGTGAAGATTTATGTATTTAATATTAAAAGTTCCCCCATTTCATGACTTAAAATCAGGCCAATTTTATTTAAATCAAAAAAATACAGAGATTGTGTTATCGAAATTTCCAGGGATTCAAAAATTAGCAGCCAAAGATATTAAACGTGCTTTTGCCTTTTACAATGGTAAAAATATGGATAGCAAGGTATATTCCATTATTGTTAACAATATCGCTATTTCTACAAACGGGATAAGTATAAGATATAATATTGTGTTAAAAAATGAAGAATATTTTAACTCTACTTTATTTTCTAAATCACTATATTATTACTTAATAAGCGAAGGTAAAATAAAAAAAGAAGAATTTATGCCTAATATTATTTTACTTGATAATAATGGCTGGCTAGCTGTTTTAAATAATATGAATAAAAATGATTTGAAAAAAGATGAAGATGATATAGGAAGTATGTTTGCTCAAAATAATTGGGAAGGAATATATAACAAATTTAAGCCAATTGAAAATATAGATAGAAGCAAATATTGGAATAATCATGAAATTTTATCTATGATAGGGTTTGCTATATCAAAATTATCATACTTAAGTGATGCTGATAAGGAGTGTTTAAATAATATAAAAAAGAAGGAAAAAATGCTTAAAGAAAAGCAAAAGTTAAGGGAAGAAGCTGAATTTATATTTAAAAGGTGTATTGAAATTGATAAGGAGAATAAGGCGAGATATTTGTCTAACATAGCTTATATTAATTATCATTATTTACAAGATGCTATTAATAATAGAAAGTTTAAATTAGAATCAACCGAGGATCTTCTTACTTATTTTAATAAAGCCGAAAGATATTTTAAAGATGCATTAAAACTTGATGATACAAGAATTAAAGAGTGGTATAGATTAGGATACCTTATGCTAGAATGCTATGGGAAAATTGTGGTAGATACTGATGAAGTCTTTAAAAGACAAATGGAAGGTATAGACTATTTGAGAAAAGTTATAAATTTATGGAGAGAACTATCGGAAGATGAGAAGAAAAGATGTAAATATGAATATATAAATTCGTTATACAATATATCCAAATTTTATCAAGAAGCTTTAAAATCTTTCTGGAGTAATGTTAAAAGGAGATTACAAGGTAATTTGTTAAACACAAATTTGTTTTCTAAAAACCATATCGATCCTAAACAAGGACTATTTTATGCAAAAGAGTATTTAGAAGAATGTTTTAAGGATCAATATGAACAAGATATAAATGAAGTTATAGATAAAATTACTCATGAAGATATAATGAAGACATATGATAATTGGAAAATTGAAGCGATTGATTTGCTATATAGATTAGGGCTTTTGTATTTTATGATTTATTGGTATTTGATAGACATAAATTGTAAAGATATAGATAAGCTGAATTCATATATAAATAAATCCAAAAAATGTTATGAATTATCATTGAAATTAAATTGGAAAGAAAATAAATCTATGCAAAGGGATTTTATAGAAGAAAGGTTTGCTAGGCTTTATATAACTATTGGTCAATATGACAAGGCTATAAATTTGTTAGAAAAATATAGGGATAAATACAAAGACAAGGAATCAAAAAAATATATTTTAGACACATTAGATTTGGCTGTATCTCTTAATATAAGAAAAAGAGTGGTATAAAAGGGGGTGGGGATAGATGATATTATTAGACGATAAAATACATGTTGAAAAGGATGACCTTAGAAGAATATTTTACATTAAGGATGAAGATAAGGAAGTTTCTTTTTATATACAAAATGCAATTGTTGATTTGATTTTTGAAGAAGGTGGCTTTAAAAGAAAATACAATGATCTTAATGACTTGGAGTTAATAGAAGATAAATTTATTAAAAAGGTTATTAATATTATAGATAATTTGTATAAGGTTCCTTCTAAAACCGATTATTCTGATAAGTATATAACGTATATTTGGTATTATTTGCCTAATAATATGTATAAAGTTTGGCAGCCTCTTGTTGACTTGCTTATAGCTGGAGAATTGAAGAATAAAATAAAGGTATTGGATATTGGAACAGGTCCTGCTACTCTGCCTTTAGGGATTATTGAATTTTATAAAATAATTGCTGAGAATTTAAAAGATAAGGAATTTGTTATTTGTTTTCATTTAATTGATTCGCAAAAAAAATTCATAGATTACGCTAATTATTTAATAAGTAAGGTTTTATTGCCTAAAAATTTAAAAGTTCAAGTTAATAGTTTAGTGGCAAATGTAAAGGATGATTCTATAATAAAAAAAGATTTTAAATATGATATCATCAGCATGAGCAATTTCATAAACCATTTTGAGCATGAAAAAGATTTTGATGCCTTTAAATTATTAAAAAATTTAAGGGATAATTTAAACGACGATGGATCCTTAATTATCATTGAACCAGGTAGCGAGTTTGAATGTATAAGTTTTAAAAAAATCAGAAACAAATTAGTTAATGAAGGAATATATAATATTTTCTCACCTTGCATTCCTATATGGGAAGATAGAGATAAAATAAATTGTGCATGCTTTTCTACTTATATAATGGAAGTTAAAAAGCCTGAATTAATCCAATTTTTACTTTCAAAAGGACTTAAAAAGTTTAAAAATAGAGAACATGTGGCATATAATTATACAGTTTTAAGAAAGGATGGTCTATATAAATATCGCATTGAGAGGAATAAACAGAGTTTTTTTACAATAAAGGAGATATTCGAACATCAAGAAAAAGAATTTCGAGCAAATATTAAAGGTATAGTAAAGAAAAAATCTAATAAGAATTTAAGTTTTTGTATATGTGATGGAACGATGCCGAATAAAGATTATTGGATTAAAATAGATGAAAGTGCTTTAAATGATACAAAAGAAGCTATTAAAAAATTAAATATGGGAGAAAAGATAAGTATAAAAAAATTGAAGGTTATTAAGCAGGAGAATAATGTTAATATGATCTTAGATATCAATTCAAAGTTACAACTATTCTATTGATGGGGACGGTTCTTAATAATTTTAAAAATTTGACAAATATGTGGATGAACTACAAGTTATTGAAGTTGTTTATAAAAATAAAAAGCCTATTTGGGCTTTTTATTTTTTGTGTTATAATTTTAAGAAAATTATAAAAATGGAGGGTTATGATGGAGTATAAAAGCACGCGGGGTAACATAAGGTTAACGTCTACAAAAGCTTTAATTGAAGGATTAACTGATGATGGAGGATTGTTTATTCCTATTAAGTTTCCAAAGGTAGAATTGAATTTTAAAGAACTTATGAATAAGAGTTATAACGAACTTGCATTTTATATTCTTAAAAATTATTTTAATGACTTTGATGAAAACACACTTTTAAATTGTATAACCAAGGCCTATGATGATAAGTTTGATACAAAAGAAATAGCTCCTTTAGTAAAGAAGGATAAGTTTTATTTTCTCGAACTATTCCATGGACCAACCCTTGCCTTTAAGGATATGGCTCTATCATTGTTTCCATACCTTTTAAAAGAAGCAAAATTAAAAGAAAATATTAAAAAGGAGATAGTAATTCTAACAGCAACATCTGGGGATACAGGAAAGGCTGCCCTTGAGGCCTTTAGGGATATAGAGGGAATGAAGATAATAGTTTTTTATCCTTCTAAAGGGGTTAGCAACATTCAAAGATTGCAGATGACAACTCAAGAGGGAGAAAATACATTTGTTTTTGGAATAAACGGCAATTTCGATGATGCCCAAAGGGCTGTAAAGGAGATTTTTTCGGATGTTCACTTCAATGAAGAAATTGATAAAAGGGGTTATGCTTTATCCTCTGCAAATTCAATAAACATAGGAAGGCTTTTCCCACAGATAGTATATTATTTTTATGCCTACTTAAAACTTTTAAAAATGGGGGAAATATCTGAAGGGGAATATGTAAATATAGTTGTTCCAACAGGAAACTTTGGCAACATACTTGCTGCCTATTATGCAAAAAAGATGGGACTTAAGGTTAATAAACTAATATGTGCATCAAATACAAATAATGTTCTTTATGATTTTTTAAGGAGTGGAGTATATGACATTAGAAGAAATTTTTATACAACAATATCTCCTTCTATGGACATTTTAGTATCCAGCAATCTAGAAAGATTTTTATATGATGCCTGTGGTGAGGATGAGGATATAATTAGAGCCCTAATGAGGGATTTAAAAGAATTTGGATGCTTTAAACTTTCAGAAAAATATATGGATTCTTTAAAGAATTTTTATGCTAATTTTGCAGACGATGAGGAGACATGTTCTGAAATAAGGTGGGCCTTTTTAAATCTTAGATATCTTATTGATCCTCATACTGCTGTTGCATTAAACGTTTATAAAAAGTATCTAAAGGATACCGATGACGATACAAAGACAATTATAGCTTCAACTGCAAGTCCATATAAATTCGTAGCATCTGTTTATAAAGCCATTACTTTAAAAGAGCCTTATGGTGATGAATTTATGCTAGCTGATGAATTGTCAAAGCTTACAAAAACATCTATCCCAAAGCAAATAGTTGAGCTTAATAATAAAAGGGTTTTGCATAAGAAGGTTATTGATAAAGGGGAAATTTATGATGTGATAAAGGATATACTTAAGGGGGATTAATATGGTTAAAGTAAGGGTTCCGGCTACAACTGCCAATATAGGGCCAGGGTTTGACTGTTTAGGAATAGCATTGGATCTTTATTGTTATATAGAAGTCGAAGAAATAGAAAAAGGACTAGTTATAGAGGGATGTGACGATAAATTTAAAGGCGAGGATAACTTAATTTATAAATCTATGAAAAGGATATTCGAAAGTGCATCATATTCACCGAGGGGAATTAAAATAAAAGTGGATAGTAAGATTCCTATATCAAGGGGTCTTGGAAGCAGTGCTGCTTGTATAATTGGAGGCCTTTTGGCGGCGAGTGAACTTGTGGGACGTGTTTATTCAAAGGAGGAAATCCTAAATATTGCAACTCAAATAGAAGGACATCCTGACAATGTAACTCCTGCTTTGGTTGGAGGTATGACGGCAGCAATTTATGAAAAGGATAGGGTTTATTATAATAAAATCAAGGTTGCAGATAGATTTAAATTTTATGCCTTAATTCCTCAATTTACAGTTTCAACGGAAAAGGCAAGAAAGGTTTTGCCAAAGGTTATAGATTATAAGGATGCAGTTTTTAACATAGGTAGGGTTTCCCTTCTTATAACTTCCTTTATTGAGGGAAATGATAATATAAAAATAGCCTGTAGAGACAAAATACATGAGGATTATAGAAAGGAGCTTATAAGGGGTTTTGATACTATAAAAGAGAAATGTTTAGATTTAGGCAGCCTTGCAGTTTTTATAAGCGGTTCTGGATCTACTCTTATGGCTATAGTTGATAAGGAGAATACGGATTTTAAAGCAAAAATAGAAAAGGATATATATAATTTTGAAGGAAGCTGGATAGTTAAGGAAGTAAATATAGATTATGAAGGGGCTAAAATAATAAAATAGGGCAGGTTGCCCTATTTTTGTTTTACAATATAAAGGGTATCAAACTCTAAAAAGTTAGGATAAATTTCTAATAGTTCATCAAGGATTATTTCTTTTTTGGGAAAGCTATTTAAAAATTCATCAAAATCCTGTTTGTTTCCAAGAAGGACCTCAACATCCTCTTCATCGCTGTTTACAACTATAAATTTAAAATCTTTTTCTATGTTTTGTAGGACGTTTTTTACGTTGTCTATTCTGCTAAAGGAGCTAATAACTATATCGCAGGCACAATGTCCGTTGCTTATGTGATATAAAAAACCATCGTCTATTTCAACTTCCCCTGTTATATCCGTTACATATAAATTGTCCACTTCATTTTGCCTTAAAACATCCTCCGGCAATCTATTTTTTGTCCTTGCAAACATAAAGTAGCACATAACATCACCTTCCCTTTTTATTTAATTATACCATAAGTTAACAATTAGTTCATAAAAATTTAATAAAACAAAATTGACTATTAGTCATTTTAGGAGTATATTAATATTGTCGAACAAATGACTAATAGTCAATTTATTTTGGGAAAAATATAAATAAAAAACAATTGGAGGATATTGTATGGTTGATACAAAGGATATTTCAAGCAAGAAAAAACTAAAGCAAATAAAACTTTTCGAATCAGCCTTTAACCTTTTCTTAAACAAAGGCTTTAACGAAACAGCAATAGATGACATAGTAAAGGATGCTGGTGTGGCAAAGGGAACATTTTATCTTTACTTTAAAGATAAATACGACATTTTAGACAGGCTCATTCTTTCAAAAAGCTGCATGGTAATTAGGGAAGCATTGGAGAAAACAAAGGAAAAACAAGAGGATGATTTTATAGAGAATATGATAAACTTTATAGATTACATCATCGAATACTTTAAGAATAACAAAAGGTTATTAAAGCTTATTTACAAAAATCTATCCTGGGGACTTTTTAGAAAGGCATTGGCAAGACCTGAGGAATATGAAGAGATGAATAATTTAAAAAACATAATAATAGAAAACTTTAAAAATAAAGGCTTTACTGAGGATGAGATTGAAAGAAATATTTTTATGATTATGGAGCTTGTAAGTTCCGTTACCTATAGTTGCTTAATTTTAAATGAACCTGAAGATATAGATGATATGAAACCATACCTTTTTAATGTTGTCCGTAAAATATTAACAAAATAAAGGAGATGGTGGACTTGAAAAGATTAGGACGCTGGATTGCAAAACATCGTATTCCTACATTGATCATTGCAGTATTTCTTTTAATTCCTTCTTTTATTGGTTTTGTAAACACGAAGGTAAATTATGATATTTTAACCTATCTTCCTAAAAATTTAGATACCATGAAGGGACAGGAAATACTTGAGAAAAATTTTAACAATGCAGCAACAGCTATGCTTATAGTTGAAAATATGCAGACGAAGGATGTTTTAAAATTAAAGGACAAGATTGAAAAGGTTAAGGGTGTGGAAAGGGTTATATGGATAAGCGATATTTTGGATTCAACAGTTCCTAAAGAATTTTTGCCTGAAGAGATTAAGGAGGTTTTTTATAGGGGAAATTCAACTTTGCTTTTTATCCAATTTAACGAGCCAGCATCAAGCTTAACTACCATGAAGGCAATAGAAAGTATAAGGTCGATAGCAGACAAGGATTGCTTTCTTGCAGGCGTAGCAGCGATAATCAAAGATACTAAAGATCTTGCAGATAAAGAAACTCCAATTTATGTTCTTCTGGCAGTTATTCTTACCCTTTTAGTTTTGGCCCTTGCAATGGAATCTTATATAATACCAATAATATTTATTTTAAGCATAGGTTTTGCTGTTATTTATAACCTTGGAACAAACATTTTCCTAGGTCAAATATCCTATATTACAAAGGCATTAGCGGCAGTTTTACAGCTTGGAGTTACTATGGATTATTCAATATTCTTACTTCATAGATATGAAGAGGAAAAAAGAGAATTTGAAGATAAATCAGAGGCTATGGCTGAAGCGATTGCTTCTACTTTCGCGGCTATAACAGGAAGTTCCTTAACAACTATTGCAGGTTTTTTAGCTTTAACTGTTATGAGCCTTGGAATAGGTAAAGATATGGGAATAGTTATGGCAAAGGGTGTATTTATAGGGGTTTTAACGACGGTTACTGTTCTTCCTGCTATGATATTGACCTTTGATAAGCAGATTCATAAATATCAACACAAGGTATTACTCCCTGAATTTAATAGGACTGCTAGTTTAGTAACGAGATATTATAAAGTTTTTGCAATATTAGCTATATTAGTATTTATCCCAGCCTTTATAGGTCAGGCCAGCACAAATGTTTATTATAACTTAGATGAATCTTTACCGAAGGATTTAAAATCAGTGGTTGCAACTAATAAATTAAAAAATGAATACAATATGACAACAACCCATATGATCCTTATTAAAGATAAAATTCCTGCATATAAGGTTAGGAACATGGTAAAGGAAATTGAAAGGGTCGATGGGGTTGAAAAGGTAATAGCCTATGATAAGTTTGTAGGGAATAGAATTCCTGAAAAATTTTTACCGGAGGATATAAGAAGCTTTGCTTCAAAGAATGGGTATAAGCTTATTATAGTAACTTCAAAGTATAAGGCGGCATCTAATGAAGAAAACATGCAAATAGATAGAATAAATTCAATAGTAAAAAGCTATGATAAAACAGGTTTAGTTGCAGGTGAAGGCCCCCTAACAAAGGACCTTATAGAGCTGGCTGACAAAGATTTTAAAAAGGCAAGTTGGGTTTCTATAATTGCAATATTTGGAATAATTATGTTTGTATTTACTTCATTATCCCTTCCAATAATATTGGTTCTTTGCATAGAGCTGGCAATATTCATAAATATGGCAATCCCATTCTTTATGGGACAGACGATACCATTTGTAGCATCAATAGTAATCGGCTGTATTCAACTTGGAGCTACGGTGGACTATGCGATACTTTTATCAACAAGATTTAGAGAGGAAATTAGGGAAGGGCTTAATAAGTTTGATGCCATGAGGATTGCAGTTCAATCTTCGGGTAGATCAATCCTTACAAGTGCTCTATCATTTTTCTCTGCTACTATTGGTGTTGGATTAATTGCTAAGATGGACATGATTCAAACTCTTTGTAAAATGCTTGCAAGAGGAGCTCTAATTAGTATGGTTGTAATAATATTTATCCTTCCTTCTATTTTAATTATTAGTGAAGGAATTATCTCAGCTACCAGCAAAAACTGGGATAAAAAACCATCATTAAAACTTAAGCTCGCAAAGGAGAGTGAATGACGATGAAGAATTTTAAAAAATTATTAGCATCTATATTAGCTTTAATGGTTGTATTTACTAATATAGGTTATGCAGCAGTTAAAAAAGATGAATCGGTTTATGTTGTTTTGTCTTCAAAGGGAGAAACAAAGGATGTAATAGTTAGTGACTGGATTCATTCGGATGATATAAATGTTGAAATAAAGGATAGGTCAATATTAAATAATATTGTCAACGTTAAAGGAGATGAAGTGCCTAAAAAGGAAGGTGAAACTTTAATTTGGACTTTACAAAATAATGACCTATTCTACCAAGGAACTACTAATAAGAAGTTGCCAATAGAAGTTAATATAGACTATTATCTAGATGGGAAAAAAGTAGAGCCTAAAGATCTTGCAGGAAAAAGTGGTAGAGTAAAAATAGAATTAAATTTTAAAAACAACGATGAGCATGAAGTTAAAATAGATGGAGATTATAAAAAAGTATTTACGCCCTTTACAGTAGTTGCAGTTGTTAATCTACCCCTTGATAATTTTAAAAATGTAAAGGTATCTTCAGGGGAGGTCTTTTCAGATGGTAATAACCAAGTAGTAACCTTTATAAGCTTTCCAGGACTTAAAGAGAGCTTAAACTTAAAGAGTAATTTATTAGATATTGACGATAAATTAATTATTGAAGCAGATGCAAAAAAGTTTAAATTATCTCCAATAATGATTACAGCAACGCCTAAGATGGTAAATATCGATAAAATAGAGGGAGCAAACGATATTAATGAGCTTATAGACGGAATTAAAAAGATAAAGGAAGCAACAGAAAAGCTAAACGATGGTTCAAAAAGGCTCTCAGAAGGTTCTAAAGAGCTTTATAATAATATGAATAAGTTAACAGATGGTCTTGATAAGCTTTCTTCAGCTTCAAAGGATGTTAATGACGGAATTCAAAGTATAGCAATTGGTGCTAAAGGTGCCTACGATGGTTCATTAAAATTAAATGAAGGTTTGAGCAAATTAAAGGATGGGTTAGGAAATATAGAAGGTAACTTAAATGGTTTTGCAGACGGAACAGTATCTTATGCCGATAATGCTAAAAAGTTTGCAGATGGTGCTGTAAAGTTTTCAGAGGGAGCATCGATGCTTTCGGAAAATACAAAGGCATTAGAAAATGGGCTTGAGGATATAGTCAAGGCAACAGAGGAGATAAAAAATGGGGGAAATAGGATAGTTGAAGGTTTAGGCAAAAGCTTAGAGGTTATAAAAAATTTAAAGGAAGCTAAAGAAAAAGAAAATTCCTATTATGAACTTTTAATAAAAGGGATAGACTCCTTAAAAGGGTTAGTTTCCTTATTATCAAATATCCCAGGTGCAGAAGGTATAGCTGATAAGTTAAATGCTGGATTAGAGGAACAAAGAAATTATCTTCAAGCTATGTTAAAGTCGGGACAAGATTATGTTTTAGCCCTTGATGAGCTTCAAAAGGGAGTTTATGAAATAAAAACAGGGACAGAAAACTTAAATAATTCCCTCCAAGCCTTAAATGAAGGACAAAAGAAGGCATTATATGGTGCGAAGGCCCTTTCATCAGCTGGAGATACATTAAAGGGTTATGCAATTGAGATGCAAAAGGGAAGTTTAGGACTAAAGGATGGGGCTGAAAAGTTACAAAAGGGTTCAGAAAATTTAGCTGGAGGCCTAAAGCAAATAGTTCCATCTGTAGCTGCCCTTTATGAAGGTTCTAACAACCTTAAAGGTGGTCTAGATGAATTAAGTAAAGGCTCTAATAAGTTATATAGTGGTTATGATGAATTTTCAAAAGGTATAGATTCGGCTAAAGAAGGAAGTATAAAATTAGCTGAAGGTGCTAAGAAACTTTCTGATGGATTAGAAGAATTCGATAAAAACTTTACTAAATACAAAGAAGAAGGAATATACAAGATGGATTCAGAAGTTAGCATCAAGTTTGGTGATATAAATGAAATATTAAAAAGGAAGGATGAAGTTGTAAGGCTTTCTAAAAACTATGGCACCTTCTCAGGCCTTTCAAGGGACATGGAGGGAAGCGTGAAGTTTATAATGAGAACCGAAGAAATAAAATATGATGAAGTTGAAGAAGTTTCACAAACAAAGGTTATAAAAGAAAACAAGAACATCTTTGAAAGATTAATCGATTATTTAAAGAAAATGTTTTAATATATACTACCCCCTTCGTGATTTAAGACAGTAATAAAAATTGTCGATACAATTTTAAAGACAAAATTAGAGCCTTTGTAGTATAATAAAATCACGAAAGGGGGATTTTTTATGAGTAAAAAGCTTTGGTCCTTTAAGTTTTCAACGGCATCATTGGTTTTAATTCCTGCAGCAGTTGGTATTAACTACATAGGAAAGCTTTTTGCAGGGCTTCTTAAGCTGCCTTTGTGGCTAGATTCAATTGGAACGATGCTTGCAAGCATGCTGGCAGGGCCAATAATCGGTGCCTTAAGCGGTGCAATCAACAACATAATCTATGGACTTACAATGGATCCTATTTCCTTTGTTTATGCAATAACAAGTATAGCAATAGGTATAACTGTAGGTATATTGATGTATAGGGGACTTATAAAAAATATTTATCTTGCAATTTTATCGGGAATAATAGTTGCTCTTGTTGCAGCCATCGTTTCAACACCAATAAACATAGCCTTCTGGGGAGGACAAACAGGTAATATTTGGGGAGATGCCCTATTTGCATCCCTTATGGCTAAAAAATTTCCAATGTGGCTTGCCTCCTTCTTAGATGAGTTTGTTGTTGACCTTCCAGATAAGGTGGCATCTTTAGTAATAAGCTTTTTAATATATAAAGGGCTTCCAAAGAGCCTTATAAACCTTTACAGCAGCGATGATGAAATTGAAAGGCTTTAATTTTTAGAGAATATATTTGCCAAGGCAAATATATTCTCTAATTTATGTTAGGAAGGTGCTAAAATGAGGATGATGAGCTTATATAAAGATAAAGATACTATAATCCATAAAATCGATCCATTAAACAAAATACTATATATATTAGCATCAATTTTAATTACAATGCTAATTTCTGATTTTAAGATTTTAACATTAACTTTAGTATTTTCCTTCTTGTTTCTTGCAATAGGGAAGGTTATAAAAAATGTATTTCCTATAATAAGCTTTAGTTTGATTGTTTTGGTAACAATAGTTATAATCCAGGGACTTTTTAATCCTAATAATAAAATTCCTTTATTTAATATAGGTCAATTTGTTTTTTATAAAGAAGGAATCATTTATTCTTTTTTATTAATTCTTAGAGTCTTAAACATATTATGTGCCTTTTCTCTTCTTATTCTTACTACAAAACCATCCGATTTAATTGAAAACCTTGTAAGAAGAGGATTATCTCCTAAGCTTGGTTATGTTTTAGCTTCCGTCCTTCAGATAATTCCTCAAATGTTATCGACAATGGATACCATTTTAGACGCACAAAGGTCTAGGGGACTTGAGACGGAAGGAAAATTAATAAAAAGACTAAAGGCCTTTATTCCACTCATTGGTCCTGCCGTTATGAATTCTTTAATTTCAACAAGGGAAAGGGCTATGGCCCTTGAAATGAGGGGATTTAATTCAAATATCAAGAAGACCTTTTTAAATGAACATAATGAAACTTCTATGGATAAATTTATAAGATATCTAATTATTGCTTTAATCATTTTTACTATAGTTTGGAGGTTAGTATGGCTAAAATAGTTGTTGAAGGTTTAAAGTATAGATATCCTTTATCCCAAAAGCTAGCTTTAAATGATATATCCTTTGAGATAAACGAGGGGGAATTTATAGGAATCATAGGGGCTAATGGAGCTGGGAAATCAACCCTTTGCCAGGCTCTCACAGGTATCGTCCCTTTATTTTTTAAAGGAGCCTATGGCGGAAGGGTAATTATAGATGATGTCGAAGTTGCAAAATCTAACTTAAGTGAAATATCCTTAAAGATAGGTATGGTTTTTCAAAATCCATTTACTCAAATAACAGGCTCTAAACTTACTGTATATGAAGAAGTTGCCTTTGGGCTTGAAAATATGGGCCTTGAAAGGGAAGAGATGAAAAGAAGAATTGATGATGCTCTTATGCTTTTGGATCTTTATAGGCACAAGGATAAAAATCCCTTTGATTTATCAGGAGGGCAGATGCAAAGGCTAGCTATTGCAAGCATAATTGCAATGCAGCCTAAGATAATTGTTTTAGATGAACCAACATCTCAGCTTGATCCTCAAGGGTCAAATGAAGTTTTTAAGGCAGTTTCCGACCTTAAAAAGAAGGGGATAACCATAATTATGGTTGAACATAAGGTTGAGAAGCTTTCTGAATATGCCGATAGAATAATGCTTCTTCACGATGGAAGACTAATAGATTTTGACACTCCATCAAAGATCTTTTCGAGGGATGATTTGAAGGATTATGGAGTTGTAGATCCTGTTTTTACAAGGTATTGCAAAAAGATAGGCTTAAAGGATGAAAGGGGATTATATCCTGTTACTTTAGATGAAGCTGTTAATTTGGTGGTGAAGAAACGTGAACATAGTAGTTAAGGATTTATATTTTTACTATAAAGAAGGAGAAGATGTTTTAAAGGGGATAAACCTAGAGTTTGATGACAGATCAACTGCAATTATAGGTCAAAACGGTGCAGGAAAGACGACCTTTGTAAAGCTTTTAAAGGGTCTTTTAAAGCCTAAGAAGGGTGATATATTTATAAAGGGATTAAATACAAAGGAAACCACAGTTGCTAAATTAGCATCTATAATAGGCCTTGTTTTTCAAAATCCAAATGATCAGATTTTTAAGAATAAGGTTTTAGATGAGGTTATGTTTGGGCCATTGAATATTGGACAAGATAAGAATTTAGCCTTTGAAAATGCTAAAAAGGCCCTTGAACTTGTCGGACTTTTACAAAAGGCTGATGAAAATCCATACGACCTTACCCTTTCTGAAAGAAAGTTAATTAGCATTGCATCAATTTTAGCGATGGATACGGATATTATAATTTTAGATGAGCCGACTATTGCACAGGATTTTATATCAAGGGAAAAGATTAAAAACATAATAAAAAAGTTAAAGGAAGCAGGAAAGCTTGTTATTACCATAACCCACGACATGGATTTTGTTGCAGAAATCTTTGAAAGGACGATAGTCTTCAACCAGGGACAAGTTCTTCTTGATGGCCCAACTAAAGAAGTTTTTTCAAAAGAAGACATTTTAAGAACAGCTCATCTAGAACCTCCGTATATAACGCAGCTTTTTAAAAGATTGGGCTTTAGCGAGACTGTTTTGAATTTAGAAGAGGCTATGAATTATAAATTTTTCTAAAAATAGTTATTTTATTTCTTTTCGCTTTCGTATATATGTATAGGGGTGAAATTTTGGAAGAAAAGCAATTAAGAGAAATTATAAAAGATGAAATTGGTATACATTTAAAAGAAATCGCAGACGCGTTAAAGCCTAAGGAAAAAACAAATTATCTTCTAGGTATATTATGGGGAATTGCTGGTTTGATAATTATGTATGTTCTTTATGTTATGTTTAATATGCTTGATAAGACAATGGGGATGTGACTTCCGTCTAGAATGGACGGAAGTTTTTTATATGGAAATAATTAACTAAATAATATATAATTTGTATTAGGTAATATTTTCAAAACAATATTAATTGGGGTGATGTTATGAAGTTGAAAAAATTATTAATTTTTCTTATGGCAGCTATTTTAACTTTTACATCTTCCTATGGGGTATTGGCTGCGACTAAGACTACAAAGACTACCAAACAAACCCAAAAGAAAACAATAGTTAAGCCAACAAATATAAAAAGTTCCACTTCAAGTGTTCTTTTAAAAAGGCAAGAGACTGAGTTGAAGAATAAAATTAATACTTATAAAATTAAAACAAATGATATTAAATCTTTAATTGAAAAGGTAAATGAAACGGTCACTATATTAGAGGAGAAAGCAGAAGAATTTACTCCTTTACTTGATATTTATGCAGAGACTTTTGAAGTTGATGAGGAAAGCTTAAAAAAGCTTTCTGAAGATGAGATAATAGATGTTATTGAAAGGGTATTAGATATGAACGATGATGGGATTATTACAAAAGATGATTTAAAGGAAGCATTAAAAAGGGAATTCATTATAGACGATAACATCGATTTTGATAAAGATGATATTATTTCAAGGGAAGAAATAGTTAAAGGATTTAAAGAAGGGATTCTTTTGGCAGAATATGATATATTTGAAGCAAGTAGGAAGATAGCAGAGGAACACAATAAGATAAGAAATATTATCTATAGCGAGAATGAAAATTTAAAAAAAGATTTAGATGAGATTTTAAAGTATGTTGAGGAAATTGATTTAAATTATATAACGAATTATACTTCAAATAAACAATTTACAGCAATGGCTTTAGATAAGAGAATAAAAGCTATCGATACAGAAATTTCAAAATTAAATTCTATAATATTAAAACTAAATAATTTAACAATGATTTTAGAAGAGCACGTTGAGAAGATAAATACATTAATAGAAGAATATTCAATAAAATAATTTCCGCCGATTTAGGCGGAATTTTTTGTATAAAAGAAGGATTTGTTACAAATATGTAGAATTTTTAATTGGGGGTGGTTTTGTGCAAACTTTAATGGTAGTTTTATTATCTTTAATTTTGCTAATTCAAATTATTGCTTTTTTTAAAAAGGGTAGCACAAATATAGATCTTAACCAGTTTAAAATAATGTTTGATAATCTTCAAAACAAATTAGAAGGAACGTTTAGGGATGAGATGAGTAAGAATAGGGAGGAAAATAATAAATTATCCTTCCAAAACAGGCAGGAGATGTCTCAAAACATAAAAAATATGTCGGATACAATAAATCAGCAGATAAATAGCATTTCAAACCTTCAAAAGGACCAATTGGATTTAGTTCTTAAGCAGCTTTTAGAGCTTTTAAAGACAAATTCAGAGGGTCTTGAAAGGATAAGACAATCGGTTGAGAATAAGCTTCAACAAATACAAGAGGATAATAACAAAAAGCTAGAAGAAATGAGGGCGACGGTCGATGAAAAACTTCACAATACATTGGAAAGAAGGCTTGGGGAATCCTTTAAAAACATAAGCGAAAGGTTGGAGGCCCTTTACAAGCAGCTTGGAGAGATGCAGAGCTTAAACAGCGGTATAAACGATTTAAAAAGAGCCCTTACAAATGTTAAAACAAGGGGTATATGGGGTGAAATACAGCTTGCCAATATAATTGAGGAGATTTTTACAAGGGATCAGTATGATGTTAATGTTGCAACTAAAAAGGGAAGCAGGGATGTAGTTGAATTTGCAATTAAGCTTCCTTCAAAGGATGATACTAAAAAGTATATTTATCTTCCAATAGATGCAAAATTTCCGCAGGAGGATTATCAAAGGCTTTTAGATGCTCAGGATTTAGGGGATAAGGAAGCCGTTGATGCTGCAAGAAAACAGCTTGAGACAAGGATAAAGGGTGAGGCAAAGTCTATATTCGAAAAATACATAGATCCACCTAACACAACGGATTTTGCTATTATGTTTCTTCCAACCGAAAGCTTATTTGCGGAGGTTGTAAGAAATACGGGGCTTATAGAAACACTTCAAAGGGAATATAAGGTTATAATAACAGGACCAACTACTATAACTGCCCTTTTAAATAGCCTCCAAATGGGCTTTAGAACCCTTGCAATAGAAAAAAGGTCCAGCGAAGTTTGGCAAATATTAGGGGCGATAAAAACTGAGTTTGGTAAGTTTGCAGAAATACTTGAAAAGACCCAAAAGAAGCTTCAAGAGGCAAGTAATAGCATAGAAAACGCAACCAAAAAGACAAGGACAATAGAAAGAAAATTAAAGAAGGTGGAGGAGTTACCAATTGAAGAAAGTCAAAAGTTAATTGAAATTGATTTGGAAGATGAGGAGGAAACTGCATAGATTAAAAAAGCACTTTATAAGATGTTTATTAGCATCCTATAAAGTGCTTTTATATTTCTAGAAGAAAATAAATGCAATTGGAGTGACTATTATTAAGGTTAAAATAGTTCTTTCAAACCAAATCACGAGTATTTCAGGTATTGTAATTGGTATTTCGGTTGATAAAATGCATGGTATTGAAGCCGAGAAGAATAAAATTGCTGATATTGAAACAACGCCAATTATGAATTTTGTTATTAGTGGTGCATTAGCAGCTAACAAAGCTGGTAAGAACATTTCTGCAATTTCGACGCTGCAGGCCTTTGCTGCAAGCATAGGCTCTGGAATTCTAAGTAGTAATGTAAATGGATAGAAAATATAACCTACTATATCAAAAACAGGTGTATATTTAGCAAGAACAAGACCAATAAGGCCTATTGACATTATAGTAGGTAAAATATTTAAAGTCATTCTAAAACCATCTCTTAAATTGATATAAATATTTTCAAAAATTCCAGGTGCATTTGATGCAGCTTTTATAGCTTCGTCAAAAGCATTTTTTAATAAATTATTCTTATAATCTGGCTCAGGATCTCCTTTCCCATTTATATAGCTATCATCCTTATTCTTAAGCGGATAAAGCCTTGCAGTTATTGCTGTAACTATGAAAGTAACAATAAACGTAATCCAGAAGAATTTATTCCAATGTTCCATAAGTCCTAATGTTTTTGCGACAATAATCATAAAAGTTGTTGATACTGTTGAAAATCCAGTAGCAATAATTGCTGCTTCTTTTATAGTGTATTTTCCTTCTTTAAATACTTTGTTTGTTATAAGAAGTGCTATAGAATAACTACCAACAAAAGAAGCAACAGCATCTACTGCTGACCTTCCTGGTGTTTTCCATATAGGGCGCATAATTGGTCTCATTATAACTCCTACAAATTCTAAAAGACCATATCCAACAAGGAAAGCCAAGAAAACAGATCCGATTGGAACAATAATACCAACTGGTATTACAAGTTTGTTGTATAAGAATGGTCCCATGTCAGCTTCAAATAACCATTTTGGTCCAACTTTAAAATAAATGAGCAGACCTACAATAAAACCTAAAACTTTTAAAATTGAAAAAGTTAACGTTAGCTTATCTTTGTTCCATGTCTTACGATAAAATGGCATTACTGCCCCTAAAAAAAGAACAATTAAAGCATAGAAAGAGGCAAGAGCTGGTAAATTGTTTCTGATGTAAGTTACGATGTGGTCAAGAGGTATGGTTGTGCTTTTGTTAATTGTAATACTAACAAAAAACATGAAGATACCAATAAAGCTGAAGATTAGAAATTTTAATAGGGACATGGTTCTGTTTTCTGTTTTTAGATTAATGTTGCTTTGCATAATACCCCTCCCATTTATTAACTTTATTATTATAATATTACATCAAGAGCGTCTAAAATTCGTCTAATTTTATTATGTAGATAATATTTAGTTGTTAAGTTATAATTTTATTAGAGTTTTATGACGGGTGGGGGATGAATCGTGAAAAAAGTGATTTTAAGCATTTTATTTTCGGCCTTTGTTTTTAGTAGTATTGAGGTTTCAGGAAAATTAATTTCTGGACAGCTTAATGCCTTTCAAGTAACCTTTATAAGGTTTTTGATAGGTGCTTTATTACTTTTTCCTTTTGCCATAAGGGATATTAAAAGTAGGCAATTGGTTTTAAAAAAAGACGATTTTTTGTTTCTATTGCTTGAGGGATCCCTTTGTATTCCTATATCAATGGCTCTTTTGCAGCTTTCAGTTTATTTTACTAAGGCGTCAACTGCAGCCGTTATGATGAGCACAAACCCTATTTTTATGGTTATTTTTTCATATTTCATATTGGGAGAAAGGATAAACAAAAGAACAATAGGTGCTATAATAATAAGCTTTATTGGGGTTTTATTTATATTTAATCCCCTTAAAATTAGCTATGATATTAAAGGAATGCTTATTGCACTTTTAGCAGCAGTAACCTTTTCTTTATACAGCGTCCTTAGTAAGAAAAGAATATCCATATACGGTGGATATATATTCAATTTTTTTAGCTTTATACTAGGGGATATAGTTTTACTTATTTTACTTCTTATGTTTAAAGTTCCAATACTTCAAGGCATAAATTCAAAAAACATCTTAGTTTTACTTTACATGGGGATATTTATAACAGGATTAGGATACATATTCTACCTTTATGCCATTCAAAAAACTAGTGCTGCGATATCATCCTTTGTATTTTTCATAAAACCAGCTCTTGCCCCAATTCTTTCTGTTCTTATGATAGGTGAAAAAATATCAATTAATGTATTATTGGGGATAATGTTTATAATTTTAGGAACGGTTTTTGCCTTTGGGGATAAATTGAGAATTAAAAATTAATTTGAGGGGGATCCTTTATGAATGCTACCTTTTTAAAGATTTTAGCCATAATTTTTATGCTCATTGACCATATTGGTGCTTTTTTGTTTCCTAAGATTTTAGTTTTTAGACTTATAGGAAGACTTGCTTTTCCCATATTTGCCTATTTTATTGCTGAAGGATATAGGAAAACCAGCGATTTGACATCGTATTTTGGCAGGTTGTTTGCTTTTGCTTTAATATCACAACTTCCCTTTTCAATGGCAACGGGGAGTAAAACATATCTTAATATTTTCTTTACCCTTGCATTAGGACTATATGCAATTTATATTTATGATAAAAGGAATGATTTGAGGTTAGTATATTTGATAGCTATCCTTGCCCAATATGCAAATACCGATTATGGCTTTTTTGGGGTTATGCTTATTTTTATTTTCCATAAATATAGGGATAACTTTAAAGAGATTGTTAAATGGTTTTTTATATTAACAATAGCTTTTCAAGTTATGATAGATGTTAATTTAGCTTCATTAGGGTTTAAAGAAATGATTACCCATGCAGGATTTTATCAATTCTTATGGATGGGCTCATTAGTATTTTTGAAACAATATAATGGAGAAAAGGGAAGAGGGCTTAAATATTTATTCTACCTATTCTATCCCCTCCATCTTGCTATAATTGCAATTATAAGAAACTACTTGAGGTGAAAATGTGAATGAATGGAGATATGAAAATTTCAAGTATGCTCTTAATAGACTTACTGAGGCTTTGAACTTTGAAGAAGTAAATGATATTATAATCGATGGAATTATACAAAGATTTGAGTTTACATTTGAATTGAGCTGGAAATTGATGAAGGAATTTTTAGAATATGAAGGAATTGAGGCTAACAGCCCAAGGAGTGTTATAAGAGAGGCCTTTAAAATAGGACTTGTTGATAATGGAGATAAATGGATTAGTATGTTGACAGATAGAAATAAAACATCACACATATATGATGAGGAAGAATCGAGAGGGATATATGTTAATATAAAAGAAAGTTACGTTAAAGAATTTATTGATCTTTTAAAAAAGTTTGATCAAATAATGTTAAGCTTATAAAGGGAGCTTAGCTCCCTTTAAATTATTAACCAAAAAATAATTCCAAATATTATCAGTAATGAAAAATTGTATAATGAGAATCTTATAATGTATATTTTCTTTTGTGCTTTATAACTTTCAGCATAAAATTTATATGAAATTACGCTGGCAAGAGAGGCGATTAATGTTCCCATACCTCCTATGTCAACTCCAAGAAGTAGTTCCTTATAATTGTTTGTAAATCCAGATAAGAAAATGGCACAGGGCACATTGCTTATAAATTGACTAAGAACTATTGAGGATATATAGGTGGATTTTGGTCTGTTTAAAACTTTACCTATTATATTTTTTATAATTTCAAAATGCGAAAGATTGCCTATGAATATAAAGAAGAAAACAAAGGTTAGAAGAAGGGCATAATCTACTTCTTTAAAAAGGGTTTTATCTAATACTAAAGTAATAAATATAGTTATAGCAAAGGCGATTTTGTAGTCTAAGTAGTTGAAAATCGAAAGAAGTATTAAAATAAAAAGTAGTATAAATATAAAGGTTCTTTTTTTATCCTTTATTTCGACATCTTCAATATGAAAATCAATTTTTTTGTTTGGGATTATAAAGTTAATTAAAATTAAAGACACAAGCCCTAAAAGGACAAAGGGAAGCATAATTTTTATAAATTCATAAAGATTAATATTATATTTTGAATACAGAAAAAGATTTTGCGGATTTCCCATTGGTGTTAAGCTGCTTCCTATATTGGCGGCAAGTGTTTGAAAAATTATCACTTCAAGCGGATTTATGCTGGATTTTCTTGCGATGATCAGCGTCAATGGCACAAAGGTTATAAGGGCAACATCGTTTGTTACCAACATGGAAAAGAAAAATGTTATAAGTATCAGCATTAAAGATACAATTCTTTCGTTGTTAAACCTATCTAAAATTTTTATAGATATCATTTCTAAAAGTTTTAGCTTTTCAAAGGCCTCCACAACTATCATTAAGTTAAAAAGAGAAATCAAAACCTTAAAATCTATGTATTCTATTTTAGGAAGGCTAATAAATGAGGTTATTATGGCAAGTATAAAGGATATCAAAAGAACTATATCTTCCTTTGCTTTGTTTATAAACTGGTTTATCAATTTTAATCCCCCTTGTAATATAATCCATAATGATTATATATTATATTATACCTTTTTCCAATATTGATTTTATGATATAAGAGTATTAATATATTAAGCGAGTGAATACTCACTTCTGGAGGTGATAATTTGACTGATAATAATATTAGGGAATTTGATGATGAAATTCCTGAAAAAAAATTAAAAATACTTGAGGCTGCAATTAAGGTTTTTTCTGAGAAGGGATTTGAAGGAAGCAGGACAAGCGAAATAGCAAAAGAAGCCAATGTGGCGGAAGGGACAATATTTAAATATTTCAAAACAAAAAAGGATATTCTGCTTAGTCTTCTTTTACCCCTTACGTTAAAATTCATAAAACCCTTTGCTATGAAATCAGCAGAGGAAATATTAAATAAAGGAAAAGATGAACCAGTTGATGAAGTTTTAAAAAATCTCTTGCTTGATAGATTGCATCTTGTTAAAAAGAATATGCCCCTTGTTAAAACGGTGGTTATAGAGTCCCTTTATCATGAAGAACTTTTAGTTCCCATTAAAGAAAAATTGGCCCCACAGGTTCTAGAGCTTTTAGATGGGTATGTAAATTACCATAAAGAAAAGGGAGACTTTAAAGATTATGATACGAGATTTATAACAAGAACAATAATGAGCATGCTTTTAGGATATGTGGTTTTATCTTCAGCTTTTCCTGAGTTTTTCTCTTTAGATGAGGAAGAAAAGGAAATAGAAAATATAGTTAACGTTTTGATAAATGGAATTAAAAATGGAGGGGTATGATATGAAAAAAAGGATTATTCCAATAATTTTACTTTTGGTTACTTTATCCTATTTTGGTTATAAAAAAGTTTTAAGCAAAACATCAAATGAAAACACATATTATGGAATTGTTGAGGCTGAAACTGTAAATGCATCTTTTGAAATTGCAGGAAGGATAAAGGAAATATTTGTTCAAGAAGGACAGGAAATTAAAGAAGGGGACAAATTAGCATCCCTTTATTCTAAGGAAGGTGAAATTAAATTTGAAATAGCAAACCTATCAAAAGAAGGTGCCTTGAACGAACTTGATAAAGTAAAGGAAGGAAGCAGAAGGGAAGAAATAGATATTCAAAAGGCTTTAGTTGAGCAGGCAAAATCCCAAGTAGAACAGGGACAGGCTCTTTTAAACCAAGCAAGAAACAATTTAAACATCGCTAAAATAAACTTAGATTATAAACGAAAAATATATGAGGATTATAAAGAATTATACGATAAAAATTCAATATCAAAGTTTGAACTTGATAATGCAAAAAATCAATTGGATTTAGCCGAGAAAAATTATATAAACGCCAAAGAACAGCTTAACTTTGCACAATCGCAGGTTGAATCTTTTAATGCTAATCTTAAAGCTCAGGAGGCAAAATTAAAGCTTTTAACAAGCGGTGCAACGGATAATATGATAAAGAGCGCAAGCATTGGTGCAGAGCAGGCAGAGAAAAATCTGGAGCTTTATAAAATAAACATAGATAAATATACTTTAACATCTCCAATAGATGGAATAGTTGAAACTGTAAACTATAACAAAGGAGAATTCCTCCAAACTGGAAGCCCTATTGTTACAATACTTGACAAAAACAACATGTATGTAAAAATATTTGTTCCTGAAAAGGTTCTTCCCGATATTAAGCTTGGACAAAACGTTATTTTAAAAAGCGACTTTATGAAGGATAAAAATATTAAAGGAGAAATAGTATATATCTCGCCTGAGGCTGAATTTACGCCCATGAATATCGTAACTAAAGAAGATAGAACAAAGCTTGTTTTTGCCGTTAAGGTTAAAATACTAGACAATTTAGATTCCGTAAAACCAGGTATGCTTTTGGATGTTTTATTAGATTGAAGGTGATGCTATGGAATACGCAATATCGGTTAAAAACCTTACAAAAAAGTTTGGCAATTTTACTGCAGTAGACAATCTTTCTTTTGATATACCAAAGGGAAAGATATTTGGATTTTTAGGACCAAATGGTTCGGGAAAATCGACCACGATAAGGATGATTTGTGGCGTTATAACTCCAACATCAGGAAGCGGCAAGGTTCTTGGATATGATCTTATTAAGGAAGCGGAGAAGATAAAGCAAAATATAGGATACATGTCCCAAAAGTTTAGTTTGTATGAAGATTTAACTGTTGAGGAGAATCTTGATTTTTACGGCAGTATTTATCAAATTCCTAAAAGGGATTTAGAATTACGAAAAAAAGAGCTAATAGAAATGGCTGGTTTAAAGGGAAAGGAAAATTCCCTTGCAGGGACACTGTCCGGTGGATGGAAGCAAAGGCTTGCACTTGGATGTGCTCTAATCCACAGACCTAAGCTTCTAGTTCTTGATGAGCCTACTGCAGGGGTGGATCCTGTATCAAGAAGGGAGTTTTGGCATCTTGTTAGCAGATTAGTTAAAGAGGGAATAACCGCTCTTGTTACAACCCACTATATGGATGAAGCATCTATATGCGACATTATTGGATTTATTTATAACAGCAAACTTATAACTATTGATACACCAGAGAATTTATACAAAACCCACGGCACAGAAAATCTTGAGGATATTTTTATTAAATACGTTAAAGAACTTTCAAACAAGGATGTTGTATCCTCCTTTAAGGAAATAAAGGCATCAAGAAATGGGGATGAAAAAAATGAATTTTAAAAGGATGCTTACAATTACAAAAAAAGAATTTATACATTTAAAAAGGGATAAGGCAAGCCTTGCAATAGCGATTATGATGCCTATAATGATGCTTATTTTGTTTGGATTTGCAGTAACATCCGATGTTAAAAATGTTAAACTTGTAGTATTCGATGGGGATAAAACAAAGGAAAGCAGGGCTTTAATTGAAAAGTTTGCAAACTCAAATTATTTTCAAGTAAGTGATATTGTAAATAACTACGATAAGGTGGAAGAATATATTGATAAAGGTGATGCAAAGGTTGGCCTTGCTATTCCTGATGGATTTGCAAGGGATGTAAGAAGGAAAGAGGCACCAAAGGTTCAAATACTCGTTGACGGTTCAGATCCTGCCATTGCAAGGACGGCAGCAGCCTACTCCATGATTATTGCCAACAACTATTCTTTGACTATTAGTGGAATAAAGTCAAGTCAGCCCTTTAAATTGGGCTTGATTGATGCAAGGGCAAGGGTTTTATATAATCCTATGCTAGAGAGTGCAAAGTTTAACGTTCCAGGAATAATTGGCCTTATACTTCAAAACATAACCGTTATTTTAACTGCCTTTGCGATGGTTCGTGAAAAGGAAAGGGGAACAATAGAGCAGCTTATAATGACTCCAGTAACTTCCCTTGAGCTTATTTTAGGAAAGCTTATTCCGTATGTTTTAATAGGATTTGTGGACTTTTTATTTGTATTAGCTTTAGGCTATTTGATTTTTGATGTTGTAGTAAGGGGAAGTCTAATTCTTCTCATATTCTTTGGATTGGTATTTTTAATAAGTGCCCTTGCGATGGGAATGTTAATTTCAACTATAGCAAAAACTCAGCTTCAAGCTATGCAGGCAGCTTTTGCAATACTTTTGCCTTCGATATTGCTTTCGGGATTTATTTTTCCAAGGGAGTCCATGCCTAAAATAATTTATTATATTGGAAATTTGTTCCCAATAACATACTTTTTAGAGATACTAAGGGGAATAATATTAAAAGGAATTGGCATTGACCTGCTTTATAAAAATATGTTATCATTATTTGCATTGACATTTATAATAGTATTAATTACAATGCACAAGTTTAAAAAGACGCTGGATTAGGAGGAAAGCTATGAGGCTAAGACATAAGCCATGGGCAAGGCCGGAGCTTGAAGCATGCCCCTTTGTAGTAACTCAGCCTAAGGAATATAAGGGAAAATGGAAGGACGTTTTTGGGAACGACAATGACATTTACCTTGAGCTTGGTTGTGGAAGGGGTAGATTTATATCAGAAAATGCAGCCCTTTATCAAGACAAAAATTTTATAGGGATAGACATTAAGGACGAAGTTTTAGTTTATGCCAAAAGGAAGGTTGAGGAAAAATTTAAGGAAATAAATAAAGAAGTTTCAAATGTTCGCCTTATAATAGGTGATATAACCTATGTTGATGAGATGTTTGGCAGGGATGAGATTTCAAGGATTTACTTAAACTTTAGCACCCCGTGGCCAAAGAAAAGGCACAACAAAAGAAGGCTAACCCATCCAAGGTTTTTGGAAAAATATAAAAACTTTTTAAGAAAGGATTCTGAGATTTGGTTTAAAACGGATCATGAGGAATTTTTTAACGACTCAGTAGCCTATTTTCAAGAGATGGGTTTTGAGTTAAAATATATAACATATGACCTTCATAACAGCGATTTTAAAGAAAATATTATGACGGAATACGAGATGAAGTTTTCCTCCTTTGGGCAAAGGATAATGTTTTTGATTGCAAAGTATTAAAACTTAATAAGACAGTTCGAAACCATCCTGTCTCTAAACAAAACTATGGGCCTGGTGCTGGCATAAGCACTAAAGGGCCATTTTGGCCCTTTTTTAATTCATAGGGGCAGGTCTGCCCCTTTTTTTATTGGAGGTGCAAAATGAGAATAGGAATAACAACTACAGTTCCAATTGAAGTTTTATATGCAGCAGGTTATAAGGTTATTGATCTTAACAATGCATTTATATCTTCTAAGGACTATTCAAAATATATTGAACTTGCTGAAAGGGACGGCTTCCCTAAAAGCCTTTGTGCCTGGATTAAAGGAATATATGGTGCATGTATTGAAAATGATATTAAAGAAGTTGTAGGCGTTGTTGAAGGGGACTGTTCAAATACTAAATCATTGGTTGAAGTTTTTAAATCAAGAGGAATTAAAATTTATCCCTTTTCATACCCTACTTTTCATACAAAGGAGGAGGTTAAAAGAAGCATAGATGAATTTTTAAGGCAGTTTAACGTAACGTATGATGAAGCTGAGAATGTAAGACAAAAACTAAATAAGGGAAGATATCTTGCAAGGGAGATAGACAAGCTAACTTTAGAGTTTAAAGCAACTGGCTTTGAAAACCACCTTTATCAGGTATCCTTATCAGACTTTGATGGAGATGTGGAAAAGTTTATTAAAATACTTGAAGGCAAGGTGGAGGATATAAAAAAGAGAAATCCAAATCCTAAAAAACTAAGGCTTGCCTATATAGGGGTTCCGCCTATGACGGGGGATTTATACGACTTTGTTGAAAATTTAGATGCCCAAATTGTTTATAACGAGGTTCAAAGGGAATTTGCCTTTCCAAGGTTTGATGAGGTTAAGGATATTTATGAGCAGTATTACGATTATACCTACCCTTATAGCTTAAGTTTCCGATTAAAGGAGATAAAAAGGCAGATAAAGGAAAGGAAAATAGATGGGGTAATCCACTATACCCAAGCCTTTTGTTATAGGGCAATTGATGATATCGTCATTAAAAAGGAGCTTGATGTTCCTGTTTTAAACATAGAAGGGGATAAGCTAAACGCCCTTGATGCAAGGACAAAGATACGAATCGAAGCATTTTTGGATATGTTGAAGGATTTAAAGGAGGATTAAATTGAGGATATTAGGAATTGATTTGGGATCAAGATTTGTAAAGGTTGCACTTATGGAGGAGGGTATTATAAAGGAAAAGTTTAAAATAAGCACCGTAAAATTTTATAAGGAATACTGTAGGTTCGACGGAAGGCTTAAGGTAGACTTTGAAAGGCTTGGAGTTTCTGATTTTGATATAGGTGTTTCAACGGGATACGGAAGAAACAATGTCGATATAGAAAGCTTTAGGATAATAAACGAACTTAAGGCCCATGCCTATGGTGCCATATATCAAACAAACCTTAAGGATTTTATTCTTCTAGATGTTGGAGGACAGGACGTTAAGGTTATAAAGGTTGAAAAGGGAGTTTTAACTGACCTTGAGCTTAACGATAAGTGTGCGGCTTCCTGCGGAAGATATCTTGAAAATATGGCAAAGATACTTGAAACCGACCTTGATGATTTATCCAGATTTTTCAAAGACCCCGTTGAATTAAATTCTACATGTGCAGTTTTTTCTGAATCTGAGCTTATCGGGAAAATTGCAGAGGGACATTCCTTTGAAAGTCTTTGCGCAGGGGTAAACTTTTCTTTATACAACAGGCTAAGGCCCCTTCTTTCAAAGTTTAAAGGAAGGCTTTTACTTCTTTCCGGTGGGGTTGCTAAAAATAGAGCCCTTATAGAATACCTAAAGCAGGATTATGATGAGATAAAGGTATTAGAGGATCCAGACTTTAACGGAGCCATAGGCTGCTGTTATTTTGGAAGTTTAAAAGGATAAGGAGGAGTTATTATGACAAAGGCATTGGTATTGGCAAGTGGAGGGCTTGACAGCACAGTTTTACTTTCAAAGGTTGTAAAGGAATATGGATGTGAAAACGTAACTGCCCTTAACATATTTTATGGGCAAAAACACAAAAAAGAAGCTGAATTTGCAAAGTATCAGGCTGAAAAATATGGAGTAAATTATATTACAGCAGATTTATCAAGCGTATTCAAGTTTTCAAAGGATTGTCCCCTTCTTGAAGGCAGCGAAAATGAAATCCCCGAAAAATCTTATGCAGAGCAGCTAAAGGAGATGGGAGGACAAGGAACGGTTTCAACATATGTTCCCTTTAGAAATGGACTATTTTTATCCTATGCTGCAGCCATTGCAATTCAATTTGGAGCATCTAAAATTTTTTACGGTGCCCATTCTGACGATGCGGCAGGAAGTGCATACCCCGATTGTTCAGGAAGTTTTATAGAAAACATGGCAAGGGCTATATATGAAGGAACCGGCGGTGAGGTTTCCCTTGAGGCACCCTTTTGGAATTTAACTAAGAAGGATATCGTAAAGATTGGACTTGATTTAGGTGTTGATTTTGCCCATACATGGAGCTGCTATAAAGGTAAAGAGGAGCCCTGCAGAAGATGTGCTACATGCATAGATAGGGAAAGGGCCTTTGAACTTAATGGAATTCAAGATCCGCTTATTAGGAGGTAATAAAATTGAAAATAACTGTAACAAAGGAATTTACCTTTGATTGTGCCCACATGCTCTCTAATCATGAGGGGATATGTTCTAATCTTCATGGTCACACATATAAACTTGAAGTTACGGCCGCAGCAGAGCTTATAAAGGAAGGCTCATCCCAAGGGATGGTTGTGGATTTTGGGGATTTAAAAAGCATCGTAAAGGAGCTTATTGTGGATAAATTTGATCACTCGTTTATATTTTGGGAAGGTGGCTCTGAGGCGGAAAGGGAAATTGCAAGGGTAGTAGAAGGCTATGGAATGAGGATAGTAAAACTTAATGAAAGGCCAACGGCAGAGAATATGGCAATTTTTATAATAAAAACTTTAAATGAACATCTAAAAGATAGCCCTGTCAAGATAGTTAAAGTTAGGCTCTATGAAACTCCAACTTCCTTTGCGGAGGTGGAGAATGATGTATAGGGTTAATGAGATTTTTCATTCTGTTCAAGGGGAGGGTTCCTATTTAGGCTGTCCTGCTACTTTTGTAAGGTTATCAGGCTGCAACTTAAATTGCCCCTGGTGTGATACCGACCATTCTGAAAAGGAATTTTTAACTGCAGAGGAGATAGCCGATAGGGTAGAATATGAAAAGGTCATTATAACAGGTGGGGAGCCTACTATTTATGATTTAGAGCCCCTTTTGTTGGAGCTTAAAAAAAGAGGAAAAAAGACGATGCTGGAGACAAACGGGACAAATCCAACGGATGATATAAGGCATTTGCTTGATTGGATAGTGTGTTCCCCAAAGCCAGAGACTAATTGGATTATAAACGAAAGATGCCTATTTGATGAGTTAAAATACGTAGTTGATGGCAATTTTGATCCTGAAATTCACATTCCAAAGGAGATAAAGGGAAAGTATAAGGATAGAATTTGGCTGCAGCCGGAGAGCAGTAATTTTAACCTTCGTTCAAAGGAGGCCTTCTACTTTGCAATGAAGGATCCTTCTTTAAGGGTTGGTCTTCAGCTTCATAAGATAATAAACGTAAGATAGAGGTTGCTACGATGCAACCTCTATCTTTTTATTCATAATTTATTAACTCGTGATTTACTAACTCTAGAGTTAGTTACTTTAGAGTTAGTAAAATTGTAGCATATTTCATTGATTTTTTCTACTATGTTGTAATTATATTTGATGTTCATAATCACAAAATTTGAGTATAATATCTGTGGGGTGATATTTTGAATAACATGTGGGAAGATTTTATTAATAGACTAAGAAAATATATATATAAGCATATATTTGATAAGGATGATGCGGAAGATTTGCTTCAAGAGGTTCTTATAAAGATATATAAGAATTTAGACAACTTAGAGCAGGAGGAAAAGGTATACCCTTGGATATATCAAATAGCAAGAAATTCCATAATAGATTATTATAGAAGGAAAAACAAAATGACTTCAAACTTAGAATTGGAAGATATAGCAGTATATGACGGTGAAGAATCCTCTAATGAGGATATTGCAATTTGCATAAAGAACATGATAAATAGCCTTCCGGAAAAATATAAACAGGTTATCATTCTTTCAGAATACCAAAATCTAACATACAAGGAAATAAGCCAAAGACTTGGAATATCAATATCAGGGGTAAAGTCAAGAACTCTAAGGGCTAGGAAACTTCTAAAAAATATGCTTTATGACTGCTGCAATTTAGAGCTGGACAGATTAGGGAATGTAATCGATTTTCAGCATAAAACAAAGGACTGCAAATTTTGCTAAGAATAGGGCTAAATTTGAGTCCTTTTTTATTTTTTTGCGTCTTTATATATGTCAATATGATTTAAAGGGAGGTTTTTATATGGAAAACAAAAATAAAAGTTGCTGCTCTTGTGGCTCAGCATGCTGCGGTGAGGTTAATACAAAAGTTAATAAAAGAAAATTAGTTATCGACTTTCTTTATCTAGATCTAACTTCTTGTGACCGCTGCATGAAAACCGATGATACCCTTGACGAAGCATTAAATGAAGTTAAAAGGGTATTAGAAGCTACAGGAATAGAAGTTGTTGTAAATAAGATAAACATTACGAACGAAGATTTAGCTAAAAAATACAAATTTGTAAGCTCGCCAACTATTAGAATCAATGGCAGGGACATTCAAATGGAAGTAAAGGAGAGCCCGTGCAAGGCATGTGGGGACCTTTGCGGTGATGATGTTGACTGCCGCGTATGGGTTTATCAAGGGAAGGAATATGATTTTCCACCTAAGGAAATGATAATAGAATCAATTTTAAAGGCTGTATATGGCGGAAGCGAAACTGTTAAAGAAGAGGAATACGTAATGCCGGAGAACCTCAAAAGATTTTTTGATGGAATGAAAAAAAGATAGAATGGCTTTACAGATAGTCTAGTTAACGTAGCAAAGGAGAATAAAAATTTGATATTAAAAAAGTTGCCGTAAAGAGGCAACTTTTTTAATATTCTATCCTTTGGCTTTCTTCCGTAAGCATGTTTTTATAAAGAGTATAATAGTAACCCTTCTTTTTAAGAAGCGTCTCATGGTTTCCATCTTCGATTATTTTACCGCCCTCTATTACAAGTATTCTATCTGCATTTCTTATTGTTGAAAGTCTATGGGCGATTACAAAGCTTGTTCTTCCCTTTAGAACCCTTTGAATAGCATCTTGAATTATATGTTCTGCATGGGCGTCAACGGAAGAAGTTGCTTCATCAAGTATAAATATAGAAGGGTTTGAAATTACTGCCCTTGCAAGGGAAATAAGCTGCCTTTGTCCTATGGAAAGCTTACTTCCACCCTCGCCAACTTCAGTGTTGTAACCCTTTTCAAGCCCCATAATAAAGTCATGGGCATTTACAAGCTTTGCAGCTTCAATTATCTCATCCATTGTAGCGTCAAGCTTCCCATATCTTATATTATCGGCAACAGTTCCGCTGAAAAGATGGGGTGTTTGAAGGACATAACCTAGGCTAGAGTGGAGGATTTTAAGGGGAATATCCCTATAATCTACCCCATCTATAAATATCCTTCCTTCTGTCGGCTCATAGAAGCGGCAGATAAGATTAACTATAGTTGTTTTCCCAGAGCCGGTTTCTCCAACAAGGGCTATTGTTTGTCCTTTTTTAACCTGTAAATTAAAGTTTTCTAAAACCCTTTCACCCTCTTTGTATTTAAAGCTTACATTTTCAAATACTATATCCCCTTGTATTTTAAAATTCTCTAGTTTCCCTTCATCCTTTATTTCAGGTTCTGTGTTTATAAGGTCTATTACCCTTTCTGCTGCTGCTTGGGCTGAGATTAGCTCTGCCGTAACTCTTGCAAGTTCCCTTACAGGCTCGAAAAATTGAATTGAGTAGGATATAAAGGCTGCAAGGGTTCCAAAGCTTATCAAATTCATATAGGCATATTTCCCGCCTATAACAAGTATTATCGCTGTTGATATGCTTCCAAGGCTTATTACAATAGGCATATAAATAGAGGACAGAATAGCAGCCTTTATTGCAGCGTTTTTCATTTCGGATGTTTCAAGCTTAAATTCGCTAATATGCATATTTTCTGTTGAGAGTATCTTCGACGTTTTAGCTCCCATTATTGCCTCATTAAAAGAGCCTGTTATTTGGGAGTTTAGTTTTCTTACTATCCTATATTGCTTTAATATTCTTTTTTGAAAATATATGCTAATTACAAACAGCACGGGTATTGCAAGTATTATAAAAAGGGCAAGTTTAATATTTAAGGTTAAAAGATAAATTAATATAAACGTCATTATGGATACTCCCCAAACCATGTCGACTATTCCCCAGGCAAGGGTATCACCAAGCTTTGAAACGTCAGAGGTTAACCTTGACATTAGATATCCCGTCTGGGTGTTATCGAAAAAGGAAAAAGACAGTGTTTGCAGCTTTTCAAAGGCAGATTTTCTAATGTCGTGGCAAAGGCCCATATCTACCTTTCCTGCAATTGCTATTAAAAGATATACGTTAATGGTTTGGAAAATAATTAAGATTGAATAAAAAAGTATGAATTTATAAAAACCTTTATAGGTTCCCTTTATTACGAAGTTATCTATTGCGTATTTAGAAAGATAAGGGAATGTGGCATCGATTGCCCCTACAAATACCATTATCATGATAAGAGAAAATATTTCTTTCTTATATGGTTTTAAAAAGGATAAATATTTTTTCCAAAGCTTAAGGTCAAAATTGTTTTTATATTCCTTTTCCTTTATTTGAGCCATAATATCACCGCCTTATATTGCCTTTTCAAAGTCCCTTTCTATTAAGGATTGGATTTCCCAAACCCTTTTATAAAGCCCCTCCTCCTTTATAAGTTTTTCGTGGTTTCCTATGTTTGTAACTTTACCCTTATCTAAAACTATTATAATATCAGCATCCTTAACGCTGGTTATTCTGTGGGAGATTATAATCGTCGTTGTATTTTTGCTCCTTTCTTTAAGGGCGTTTCTTATCTTAGCTTCAGTTTCCGTATCAACGGCACTTAAGGAATCATCAAAGACAAGGATTGGATAATCCTTCAAAACTGTTCTTGCAATAGTAATTCTTTGCCTTTGACCGCCTGATAAGGTTATCCCCTTTTCACCAACTAAGGTGTCATATCCATCATCAAATTCCATTATTGTATCGTGGATGGATGCGATTTGTGAGGCTTTATATATTTCTTCAAGCTCTGCATCGGGATTTGTTATTGCTATGTTTTCTTTGATTGTTTTGGAGTATAAAAAGGCATCCTGAGGAACTACTCCGATTTTTTGTCTTATAAATGACTTTGATATATCTTTAAGTTCTATCCCATCTATTTTTATTGAACCTTTTTTGTAGTCGTAAAGCCTCAATAAAAGGGATATTATTGTTGATTTTCCTGAACCTGTGGAGCCAAAGAAGGCTACTGTTTGTCCTGCTTCAATTTTAAAGGAGATATCCTTTAAAACATAATTTTTATCATCAAATCCAAAGGTCACGCTGCTAAATTCGATATTCCCCTTGATTTCAATATCTTTAATTCCTTCATCAAGGTTTTCCCTATCCTGAGTTAGTATCTCGTGTATTCTTGAAAGGGATATGGTCATTTTGCCCATGTCGGAGAGAATCCTTCCCATCTGCCTTACGGGCCAAAGGAGCATTCCTTCATAGCTGACAAAAACGAGCAAGGTTCCTATGGTGATTTTGCCATTTGCAGCAAAGTATGAGCCAACAAGAACAACAAGGGCAGTTTGAATCATACAAAGGCAGTCTGAAAAGGACCAATAGTTTGCAAAAAGCTTTATAAGATTATAGGTAAGGTCCCTGTAGGTTTTGTTTTTTTCTGCAAATTTTTTAATCTCAAACTCTTCCCTTGCAAAGGCCTTTACAACTCTAATTCCTGTAATGTTTTCTTGAATTACGGTTGAAAGTTCAGCCTCTGCCTCATCGCTTCTTTTAAATTGCCTTTGAACCCTTGTAAAAAACCAAAGGGCAAAGGCGAAGATAATAGGAACTATCAATGTCGCAACAAGGGCAAATTTCACATCCAAAGAAAACATTATGATGAGTATAAGGCTAAGAAGTATAATTGTCCTTCCTATTTCAACAAACTGGTTTGCTAAAAAATTTCTTATGGTTTCAACGTCGGAGGTGCATCTTTGTATTATTTCCCCCGATGGATATTTTGAGTAAAATTCATATTTTGCCCTTAGTGTTGTTTCGTATAGACTGTCCTTAAACCTCTTTGCTATGTTTTCTGAGGCTTGGCTTGACCATTTTCCTTTAAGATAAAGAAATAATGCGTTAAGTAGGGTAAGTAGTATTACCAAAAGCCCCATAATCCATAGATTTTTTAGAATGTAATCTCTACCGCCTAAAGAATCTATTAAATTTATCATTAGTTTAGATGTTATAGGCTTTGTTCCGATTATCGAGTCAACGGTTAGTTTTATAATAAGGGGAATAAGGACGGAGAATAAAGCCGAAAGACCCGTTGCAATTATTGAGGCAATGTATTTTAGCCTAAAGCCCTTTGAAAAATCAATTAAAAGTCGATATTTCCTCATGTCATCACCTTCCTTTAAACATAAAAAGGCCATGGGATAGCACACCCATGGCCTAGATTACTTAATATTTTTTAGGGCAATATACGCGAAGGCATAGGTTGCACTATCTTTTTATTTTCAGTGTTAAATTTAATTTTTAAACTTCCTATAAACATTAACATCTGTGCAACCTCCCTTCATAAATATTTCTTTTTATAGTATAAAATAATTTTTAAAAAATTTCAACAATTTTTTGATATAATGCCATAAGTTGCTAAAATGTTGAATATGTAAAAAATCAAAACATCAAGTAGTAGGCACTTGATTAAAAAAGCGTCCGCACACTCGTGACTTTAGTCATGAGTATGGACGCTTTAATAATAACATATATTATTTGTATATCATAACTTATATAAGTTAAAAGTTTGTTTTGTGTAACAACATATGTTATAATAATTATGAGGTGAAAATATGGCTAATGTTTATCATGGTAGAGGTTATGTATATTATATACAATATCATATAGTTTGGTGCGTTAAATATAGACATAAAATTATAACAGACAAAATAGAAAAAAGGTTAAAAGAAATACTTAATTATATAGCTGAAGATAATAAATTCAAAATACTTCTTATGAATACAGATTTAGATCATGTTCATTTATTAGTAGAATGTTCACCACAGCATTATATTCCCAATATGATAAAAGCTTTAAAAGGTGTTAGTGCAAGATTATTGTTAAAAGAGTTTCCAGAACTTAAACAAAAATTATGGGATGGACATTTGTGGAACCCATCATATTTTGTTGCAACTGTTAGTGAAAATACAGAAGAACAAATTAAACAATATATTTTATCTCAAAAAGAAAAGTAGGTGTAAGTATGGAAAAAGCTTTTAAATTTAGGCTTTATCCTAATAAACAACAAATAGAGCTTATAAATAAAACCTTTGGTTGTGTTAGGTTTGTATATAACTATTATCTTGCAAAACGAGAAGAAATATATAAAACTCAAGGTATAACATTTAATTATAAGGATTGCTCAGCTGATTTAACAAAACTAAAACAAATTAATATATGGCTAAAAGAAGTAGATAAGTTTGCACTTCAAAATTCGCTCAAAGACTTAGACAAAGCATTTAAGAATTTTTTTGAAGGCAGAGCAAATTATCCAAAGTTTAAGTCAAAGAAATATAAATATCAAAGCTATAGAACAACATTTACAAATAACAACATTGAAATTAAAGGAAACAAAATCAAACTACCCAAATTAGGCTGGGTAAAGTTTGTAAAATCAATGGAAGTAGAGGGTAAAATACTAAATGCAACTATAAGTAAAACACCTACTGATAAATATTTTATATCAATTTGTTGTAGGATAGAAAAAACTACAGAAAAGTCTAAAACTAACAAAGTAATAGGTATAGATTTAGGAGTAAAGCATTTTCTGATAGATAGTGAAGGTAATAAAATATCCAATCCTAAATATCTTATAAAGTTAGAAAAAAGACTTATTAAGGAACAAAGGAAGCTTTCTAAAAAACAATTAGGTAGTAGTAACTTTAAGAAACAAGCTAAGAAAGTAGCAAAAATACATGAGAAGATAAGAAACCAAAGGGAAGATTTTTTGCAAAAGCTGTCCTCTAAAATTATAAACGAAAACCAAGTTATAATTTTGGAGGACTTAAAGGTTAAGAATATGTTAAGAAATAACAAACTATCAAAGTCCATATCAGATGTAGCATGGTCAAAATTTGTAAACATGCTTGAATATAAAGCATTATGGTATGGAAGAACAATAGTAAAAGTAGATATGTTTTATCCATCAAGTCAAATATGTAATGTATGTGGTTATAAAAATGAAGAAGTAAAAGACTTAAACATAAGGAATTGGGAATGTCCAATATGTAGGACAGTCCACGATAGAGATGTAAATGCAAGTAAAAATATATTAAAAGAAGGAAAGAGGATATTAGGCATAGCATAAGTAAAAACAGTAGGGTAGGGACTACCCGAATTAACGCCTGTGGAGATAGTAGGTAAAAAGGTCGATGAAGCAGGAATCCCTCGAATTTAGTCGTGGGAGGTTCAATTTAATTTGGAAAGGGAATATAATAATAAAAAACGATGTTGGAGTGATTTAGATGGGTATTGCAAAGGAGTATAAAGATGAAATTAATAATAATGAATATAAAATTATTAGAGTGTCTGCTGAAATAATAGATTTGATTAAAGAAAAGCTAGGGGATGAAGTTTTATGGGTATATGATGATGAAACCAAAGAGCTTTTCTTGTTTAAAAAACCGGAGTCTTTTACTGATGCGTTAGCTGGACTTGGAGAAGAAATGTGGAAAAATGCAGGTGGTGTTGATTATATAAAGCAGGAGAGAGATTCATGGGAAAACTAGTCGATAAATTAAAAAATTATAGCAGGATAGCAATAGATACCAATTCATTTATATACTTAATGGAGAGAAATGAGAAATATTTTAATGAAGTTAGGGAAATGTTTAGGTTAATTGAATCTGGTTCTGTTTTTGCAATTTCTTCTATGCTACTTATAACTGAGGTTTTAACAAAGCCTTACAAAGATGGGGATATATTACTTGCAAATAGATATAAAGCATTTATTAGTGCTTTCCCAAATTTATATTTGAAAAATATTGATTATAATGTTTTGGTTCTAACGGCTAAGATGAGAGCGAGGTATGGATTAAAAACCCCTGATGCTATTTTTATAGCATCAGCTTTGGAGGAAAAGGCAGAGGCTTTTGTAACAAACGATATAAGATTGAGAAAAATTAATGAGATTGAGTTTATTATACTTGACGAAATATAATGAAGTGGCAGGCACTTTACATTTTATAATTTTTTGAATTATAATAATTTTAGAAAACTAAATAAAGGACACTGGGGGAGATGGACGAGGCCATCTGAGAGTAAGGTCCGATGAAACCTTAGACCCTTTGAACCTGATCTGGGTTATACCAGCGTAGGGAAGTGAGAAATTATGCACTACTCTATTTTGCTGGGTAGTGCTTTTTTGCACTACCTTTACGCTGGGGTAGTGCAATTTTTTTAAGGAGGGAGATAATGGCAATTTTAAACGATGAAAGGATTAGCTTCAAAGGGACGGTTTCAGAACTTTTAAAAAGGGAGGGATATGATGAAAAAAAGGTTGTTGTTTTACTCAATGGGGAGATCTTGAAAAGGGACCTTTGGGACGAAGTTTTCTTGAAGGAAGAGGATCATTTAGAAGTTGTAAGTTTTGTTGGAGGTGGTTAATGTGTCTTTTGTAATTGGTGGAAAAACTATTAATTCAAGGCTTTTTGTAGGGACAGGAAAGCTTCCAAGTTATGAAATGATAAAAGATATAATTAGGGAAGCTCAAATAGATGTTGTTACAGTTGCTGTAAGAAGGGTCCATAGAGGTGGAGAAAGAGAAAACATTTTGGATTATATTCCAAAGGAAACCATAATAATGGTAAATACATCCGGAGCAAGGGATTATAAGGAGGCTGTAAAGATAGCTTTAATCGGTAGGGAACTTACAAATTCTAATTGGATAAAGGTAGAAATAGAGGCTGATACTAAATATCTTTTACCTGATAATGAAGAAACCATTAAGGCCTGTGAAATATTAGTTAAGGAGGGGTTTAACGTTTTCCCTTATATTTCCCCGGATCTTATAGTTGCTAAAAAACTTGAGGATATTGGAGTTAGTGCAGTAATGCCTCTTGGTTCACCTATTGGAACCAACAAAGGATTGGTGGCAAAGGAGCTTTTAAAGGCTATAATAAACGAAGTAAAAATTCCAGTCATAGTCGATGCAGGAATAGGAAGGCCCTCCCATGCGGCAGAGGCTATGGAACTTGGCGCCGAAGCCTGCCTTATAAACACCGCTATTGCAACAGCAAAGGATCCTGTTAAAATGGCAAGAGCCTTTAAGATGGCGATAGATTCAGGAAGACTAGCTTATGAAATAGGAATTCTAAAGGAAAAGGAATATGCCGATGCATCATCACCTTTAACGGGATTTTTAAGGGGTGTTTAATATGTTTAATTTTGAAGAAATAGCCCGTATTTATGAAGAAAATAAAAGCAAACCTTCAAGGGAGGAAGCTATTGAAATTTTAAATACGGAGGATTTATCCGATAAGGACTATATTAAACTTTTAAACTGCGATGATTTAGATATATTAGAGGTGGCAGCAAGGAAGGCCAAAAGGCTTACAGAAGATTATTTTGGTAAAAACATATTTTTATATATTCCTCTTTATATCTCAAATTATTGTTCATCTGGTTGTATTTATTGTGGGTATTCATGTTTTAACAAAATAGAGAGAAGAAGGCTCAGCTTAGATGAAGTTGAAGATGAGATGCTGGCTATAAAGAGAAGAGGATTTAACAGCATATTACTTTTAACGGGGGAGGATGATACAAAGGAGGGGTTTGAATATTTAAAATCGGCTATAAAAATTGCAAAAAAACATTTTCCTGAAATTTTCATTGAAACAGGTCCTTTATCCTTTGAAGAATATAAGGAACTTGCAGATGAAGGACTAGTTGGAGTTACTTTATACCAAGAAACCTATGACTTAAATACCTATGAAGCTGTCCATTTAATAGGAAGGAAAAGGAATTTTGTTAAAAGGTTAAATGCCATTGAGGAGGCAATAAGGGCTGGGGTTAAGGAGGTAAATATAGGTTGTCTTTTGGGACTTTCAAATGATTTTAAAAAGGATGTATTTTTAACTGCTATGCATGGCAAGTATCTTTTAAAAAAATATCCTAAAATAGAGCTTTCTATATCCTTCCCTAGGATAAGGCCCTTTGAAGGAATGAATTTTATCTATACAAAGGTTGATGACTTGCAATTTGTAAAATTTATAGTTTATACAAGGCTACTATTAAAGCATGTAGGTATCAATGTTTCAACAAGGGAAAGTAAAGAACTGAGGGACAACTTAATAGGCCTTGGTGTTACAAAGATGTCGGCGGAGTCTAAAACCGGCGTTGGCGGATATGTAAAGGATAATCCCTCACCAAAGCAGTTTGAGGTATCTGATGATAGAAAGGTTGAAGAAATCATTATGTCTATAAAATCCAAGGGATATAATGCAGAATTTACAAATTGGGTGATGTTATGACCTTTAGAGAAATTTTATTAAATTATCTTTCTGAAAAAGAGCTTAAAAAAATAGAAAAGACGAAGGTAATTGTTATAGGCTGTGGAGGTTTAGGTTCTAATATTGCTAAGTTATTGATTAGGACAGGCTTTTTAAACTTAACCCTTATCGACTTTGATGAAGTGGAGCTTAAAAACTTAAACAGGCAGGACTTTTATTTAGAACAGGTAGGCAATAAAAAGGTGTATGCATTAAAGGAAAACCTATTAAAGATTAATGAGGATGCTTTAATAGAAACACTATGCCTAAAAATAACAGAAGATAACCTAAATTTATTAAATCAGGCAGATATAGTCGTAGAGGCCGTTGACAGGGAAGAGTATAAAAGGATGATTTTTGAATATTGTCTTTCAGAAAAAATAAGGGTTGTATGTGCTTCAGGTATTGCAGGGTTTGGGGACGGAGAAGAAATAAAAATAAAAAGGGGTAAAAATTATTCAATAATTGGTGATTTTAGAAAATCTATAAGTGAGTTTAGTCCCCTTTCTCCTAAGGTAACTGCTGTTGCCAGCTTGCAGGCTGATGAAGTTTTAAGGATGGTGATAGGAGATGAAAGCTGAAAAATTAAGGCTTTTAAAGGAATACAATCTTTACTGCATTACAGCAGAGAATTTGTCTAGGGGCAGAAGCAACATAGAGGTAGTAGAAAAAATGCTAAAGTCTGGTGTGAAGATAATTCAATATAGAGAAAAGAAAAAGACCCTAAGAGAAAAACTCTTAGAGTGCGAAAAAATAAGACAAATGACATTAGATTATGGTTGCATATTTATAATAAACGATAATATAGAAATTGCAAAGATGGTTTTAGCCGATGGAGTTCATATAGGGCAGGATGATTATCTATTAGAGAGGGTAAGAGACTTTTTAGGAGAGGAATATATAATTGGCCTTTCCACCCATTCGAGGACTCAGCTTTATGATGCCCACAAAATAGGAGCGGATTATATTGGTGTTGGCCCTATATTTAAAACCTTTACTAAGGAGGATGTGTGTGATCCTGTTGGATTTGAATATTTAGATATAGCAGTAAAAGAGAGCAAATTACCCTTTGTTACAATAGGAGGGATAAAGGAAAACAATATGGAGGATGTTTTAAAAAGGGGAGCAAAGTGTATAGCAATGGTAAGCGAAATAGTTGGGGCAGAGGATATCGAAGGAAAGGTTAGAGCTATTTTAGATAAGCTAAATAACTGGAGGGATAAGAATGAAAACTCAAATGGATTATGCTAAGGAAGGAATATTGACGGAGGAGATGAGAATTGCCATAGAAGTTGAGGAGATGGATGAAAAAATTTTTTTAGAGTTGATAGCAAATGGAAAGATAGTAATTCCTGCAAATAAAAACAGAAGAAGGTCAAAATATTTTGCAATTGGAGATGGAACGAAAGTTAAGATAAATGTTAATATTGGTGTATCCAGCGAATGCGGCGATTTTAAAGAGGAGATTGAAAAGTTGGAGCTTTGTAAAAAATACGAAGTCGAGTCGGTTATGGACCTTTCAAGTGGAAAAAATTCAAAGGAGTTTAGAAAATTTCTTTTAAAAAACTATGATTTCATAGTGGGGACGGTTCCAATATATGATATTGCCATATTACATGAGGATTTTACAAAGGTTGAGGCAAAGAAGATGCTTGAGCTTATAGAGATGCAGGCGGAGGAGGGAGTGGACTTTTTTACCCTTCACGCGGGAATTACAAGAAAAACTCTAGAGAGGTTTGAAAAAAATCATAGAATAATGAAGATAGTATCCCGTGGAGGCGGAATGATTTATAACTGGATGATTAAAAACAACAGGGAAAATCCCCTATATGAATACTTCGATGATATTTTAGATATTTGTAAAAAACATGACGTAACTTTAAGTCTAGGGGATTCCCTAAGGCCTGGATGTATATTCGACGCTACAGATGCCCTTCAAATCGAGGAGCTTATAAATTTAGGTGAGCTAACAAAAAGGGCATGGGAAAAAGGAGTTCAAGTAATGATAGAGGGTCCTGGCCACATGAGGGCAAATGAAATTGCAGCTAATATGCTTCTTGAGAAAAAACTATGCCATGGAGCACCCTTTTATGTTTTAGGACCTTTAACAACAGATATAGGTGCAGGATATGACCATATAACAGGAGCTATGGGAGGTCTCATGGCAGCCCTTAATGGTGCAAACTTTTTGTGTTATGTAACTCCTGCTGAACATTTAAGGCTTCCGAGTATAGAGGATGTTAAAGAAGGAATAATTGCCTTCAAACTTGCTGCCCATTCTGCTAATCTTTCAAAGGGTTTTAAGAAAGACCTTGAAAGGGATTATAAAATGAGCTTGGCAAGATCAGAGATGAATTGGCAGGAGATGTTTAGATGGGCAATAGATGAGGAAAAGATGAGGATGTATAAGAAGGATGAAAATAAATACTGCACGATGTGTGGAAAGTTGTGTCCAGTGAATAATGTAAGATAGTCATGGAAGAAAACAAAATATATAAATAATATCAAGATATATATTCGTATAATTTCGAAATATAACAAAAAATATTTGACATATTTAAGGATACATTCTAATATGAAATTAGAAAAGAATACAGGATCATCCATATAATCTGGGGAATATGGCCCTAGAGTCTCTACCGGGCAGCCGTAAACTGCCCGACTATGGATGAGTCAATAGGTTATTCCCTTTTTAGGGATAGGTATCCCCTTTTTGACTCTTCCATGGTCAAAAAGGGATTATTTTTTAGGGGGAGTGTTTTATGGAAAGGTTAGAAAAACTCTATGAAGGCAAGGCAAAGATAATTTATAGGACAAGCGATGAGGATAAAATAATAGCCTACTTTAAGGACGATGCCACAGCCTTTAACGGACAAAAAAGAGCACAAATATTTGAAAAGGGAGTTCTTAACAATACCATATCTTCTATTCTATTTGAACTTTTAGAAGGCAAAGGAATAAAAACCCACTTCATAAAACAAATCGATGAAAGGCAGCAGCTTCTTAAAAAGGTTAATATAATTCCCCTTGAAGTTATAGTAAGAAATATCGCAGCAGGAAGCATGGCAAAAAGGCTTGGAATTGCAGAGGGAACAAAACTTAATACAACCGTCTTTGAAATTTGCTACAAAAACGATGAACTTGGGGATCCTTTAATAAACGACTATCATGCAATAGCTTTAGGGATCACAACCTTTGAGGAGCTTCAAAATATTTATGATTGTGCTGGAAAAGTTAATGAGTTCCTTAAAGAATTTTTCGATGAAATAGGAATAGACCTTGTTGACTTTAAGCTTGAGTTTGGAAGGTTTAGGGATGAGATTTTACTTGCCGATGAGATATCCCCAGACACCTGCAGATTTTGGGACAAAAATACTAAAGAAAAGCTTGACAAAGACAGATTCAGAAGGGATCTTGGAAACGTCATTGAAGGCTATAAAGAGATTTTAAAAAGGATGAAGGGAGAGATAAAATGAAGGCTTTAATTGATGTTACCTTAAAGGAGAGCATTTTAGATCCACAGGGGGCAGCGGTTAAGGAGGGACTTTTAAAGCTAGGATACCATGTTGAGGGAGTTAGAATTGGAAAGCATATTGAAGTTGAACTTAAGGATATGGATATTAAGGAAGCTGAAGGGATAATCAAGGACATGTGTGAAAAGCTTCTTATTAATCCAGTTATAGAAACCTACACATTTAGATTTGAGGTGTGATTATGAAGGCAGGGGTTGTAGTTTTTCCAGGTTCCAATTGTGATAAGGATGTATTCGATGTTTTAAAGGCTTTAGATGTTGATGTTAAATATATTTGGCATGATGAGGGTAAAATCGATGTTGACCTTTTGGTTTTACCCGGAGGATTTTCCTATGGTGATTATTTAAGATGTGGTGCCATCGCAAGGTTTGCGAAGATTTTAGAGGGAATATATGAGTTTTCTGAAAGGGGCAATCTAATCCTTGGTATTTGTAACGGGTTTCAGATACTGACTGAATTAAAGCTCTTACCCGGCGCCCTTTTAAGGAATAAAAATTTAAAGTTTATATGTGGCGACTGTCAGCTTATAGTTGAGAATAACAATACTCCCTTTACAAGGTTTTATGAAAAGGGAGAAGTTGTAAATTTTCCAATAGCCCATGGAGAAGGAAACTATTTTATAGATGATGAGGGTTTAAAAAGATTAAAGGAAAAGGGGCAAATAGTTTTTAAATATAAAAATAATCCCAACGGTTCTATAGAGGATATTGCAGGAATCATAAACGAAGGTGGAAATGTATTAGGCCTTATGCCCCACCCAGAAAGATCATCATCAAAGCTTTTAGGATGTGATGATGGGATAAGATTTTTCAAAGGGGCTATAGAATTTTTAAAAGGCTAAGGAAGGTGTTTCTATGAATAAAGTGTATCTACCACCTTCAAGGATAGGGGTTATAGGGGGAGGACAGCTTGGTAGGATGCTTGCTTTTGAGGCCAAAAGGATGGGGTATGAAGTTTTTGTTCTTGATCCTAAGGAAAACTCACCAGCAGGGCAGGTATCAGACTTTCAGTTTGTTGCAAGCTTTGATGATTTTGAAGCCCTTTTAAGTTTATCCCAAAAGACAGATATTTTAACCTATGAATTTGAACACATTAATGTAGAACATCTTTTGAGATTAAAGGAAATGGGATATAAAATATACCCTTCACCAGAAACATTAAAAATAATTCAAAATAAGTATCTTCAAAGGGAATATTTAAAAAGGCTTGGTCTTCCTGTTCCTAAATTTAAAAGGGTTGAATCCTTTGAGGACTTAATCATAAAGGCAGGACAGTTTTCTTTCCCCCTTATGTTAAAACATGCAAGGGGAGGATATGATGGTAAGGGAAACATCCTTATAAAAGGTCAAAAGGATTTAGAGGAGTTTAAGAACTTTGATTTTAAAAGGGAAATTTTTATAGAGGAATATATAAACTTTAAAAAGGAAATATCAATAATACTCTGCAGGAATTTAGATGGCGATTTGAAGTTTTATCTACCCTTTGAAAACTACCATGAGAACAGCATTTTAAAGATTACTAAATGCCCAGCTGATATAAAAGAGGATGTAAAGAAGGAGGCTATAAATATTGCAAAGGCGGTATTAGAAGGCTTCGATGATGTTGGAGTATTCTGCATCGAAATGTTTTTAGACTATGATGATAGGATCTATATAAACGAAATAGCACCAAGGGTTCATAATTCAGGGCATCTTACCATCGAGGCCTGTGTCAGCAGCCAGTTTGAAAACCACTTAAGAAGCATAGCAAATTTACCATTAGGTTCGACGGAGCTTTTAAAAAGGGCGGCCATGATTAATATCCTTGGGGATAGAAAATTAACGGGAAAATATACAATAGAAGGATTTAAGGATCTACTAAAGATGAATGGAATATATGTTCATCTTTATGGAAAAGACTTTGTAGACAATAAAAAGAAGATAGGGCATGTAACGGTCATCGGTGAGACTGATGAGGAGATAAATGAAAAAATAGAATTTGTTAAAAACAATTTAAAGATAGGTGAGTTTAATGGGTAAGGTAGCAATTATAATGGGAAGCATTTCTGATTATGAGGTTATGAAGGATGCTGAAAATATCTTAAAAAAGTTTAATGTAGATTATGAGATTGATGTAGTATCAGCCCATAGGACCCCTGAAAAGATGTTTTGCTTTGCAAAGGAGGCAGAAGTCAGGGGAACTAAGGTTATAATTGCAGCAGCCGGAGGGGCTGCCCATCTTCCCGGAATGGTAGCATCAATATCCAACCTTCCGGTTATTGGAGTTCCTATAAAGGGCAAATCCTTAGATGGGCTTGATTCACTCTTATCAATAGTTCAAATGCCAAAGGGAATTCCCGTTGCAACAGTTGCCATAAACGGTGCAGCAAATGCTGCAATATTGGCTGTTAAAATACTTGCAACCTTTGATGAGGATTTAATGAATAAATTAAAAGACTACAAGAGGGAACTTGAAGAGGATGTATTTAATATGTCTAAAAGGTTAATTGACGGTCAATTAACTTAACAAGGAGGATTGCTATGCTAACATATAAGGATGTTGGTTTAAATAAAGAGGAATACGATTTGATAGTCGAAAAATTAGGTAGAATTCCAAACGATTTAGAGCTTTCGATGTTTGGTGTTATGTGGTCGGAACACTGTAGCTACAAAAATTCAAGGGCCCTTTTAAAGCTTTTCAACACTAAAAGCGAAAGGGTGTTACAGGGCCCTGGGGAAAATGCAGGGGTTGTGGATATCGGAGATGGACTTGCAATTGCAATGAAAATAGAAAGCCACAATCATCCGTCAGCAGTTGAACCATATCAAGGAGCTGCGACGGGAGTTGGAGGCATTTTAAGGGACGTATTTACAATGGGAGCAAGACCTATTGCAAATCTTAATTCTATAAGGTTTGGGAGGCTTGAGCTTGAAAAAACAAAGCATCTTTTAAAGGGAGTTGTAAAGGGAATAGGAGACTATGGAAATTCCGTTGGTATTCCAACGGTAGGTGGTGAGACGGTTTTTAATGAATGCTATAACGATAATCCCCTTGTAAATGCCATGAGCGTAGGACTTCTTAAAAGGGAAGACTTAAAAAAGGCAGCGGCAAAGGGAGTTGGGAACCCCGTCATGCTGGTTGGACATACAACAGGACGTGATGGAATGGGTGGTGCAAGCTTTGCCTCTTGTGACTTAACTAAGGAATCGGAGGAAAAGCGTTCAGCTGTTCAGGTGGGGGACCCATTTATGGAAAAGCTTCTTTTGGAGGCCTGCCTAGAACTAATTAAAGAGGGATGCGTCGTTGGGATACAGGACCTTGGTGCGGCAGGGCTCACATCTGCAAGCTGTGAGACTGCCTTTAGGGGAGAAAGCGGAATAAAAATAGATGTTACAAAGGTTATTACAAGGGAAAAGGGAATGAACCCCATTGAGATTATGATTTCCGAATCCCAGGAGAGGATGCTCGTTATAGTTGAAAAGGGCAAGGAGAATAGGGTTTTTGAAATCTTTAACAAGTGGGGACTTCATGCATCGGTAATAGGAGAGGTTACTGACGATGGATTCGTTTCGGTTTATGAGGGAGAAAGGTTGGTTGGACAAGTGCCAGCAAAGCTTCTTGCCGATGGCGCACCAATTAATTTAAGACCCTTTAAAAGGCCAAAATATATGGATGAGCTCATGAATTTTGACATCTCAAAGGTTGAAAAGCCAAAAGATTTAAAGGAGACTATTTTAAAGCTTTTAAAATCCCCTAATATTGCATCAAAAAAGTGGGTTTACAGCCAATATGACCATCAGGTTAGAAACAGCACCATTATTAAACCCGGCGGTGATGCAGCCCTAGTTCTTGTAGATGGAACAGATAAGGCAATTGCCCTTACGGTGGATTGCAATGAAAGATATTGTTATCTAAACCCTTACGAAGGGGCAAAAATAGCGGTTTTAGAGGCAGCAAGAAATATAGCAGCAACTGGAGCAAGACCGATTGCTATAACCGACTGCTTAAACTTTGCAAATCCAGAAAAGGAAGAAATATATTATCAATTTAGGAATTCAATATTGGGAATAACAGAGGCATCAAGGATTTTAAATACACCTGTCATAAGCGGAAACGTGAGCTTTTATAATCAGTCGGAAAAAATGGCAATTCATCCTACACCTGTTATTGGAATGCTTGGACTTTTAGAGGATGCAAAAAAGCATACGACTATAGACTTTAAGGATGAGGGTGATGTAATAATTCTTGTCGGTGAAACAAGGGATGAAATAGGCGGAAGTGAATATTTAAAGGTTATATTTGGCATCGAGGCAGGAAGGGTGCCAGAGGCTCAAGTTGAGATCGAGAAAAACACAATTGAAGCGGTTTTAAAGTGCATAGATGAGAATCTTTTAAAGAGCTGCCATGATATATCAAATGGAGGCTTTATAGTGGCCCTTTTAGAGTGCTGTTTTAAAAATGAAATGGGTGCAAAACTTAGCATAAATACAGACCTTAGGGAGGATAGATTTTTATTCTCTGAAAGCCAGGGAAGGTTTATTTTATCCTGCAGAAAAGATGCTGCTGACAAGGTAATATTAAACTTTAAAAGATATGGGGTTATGGCAGAGGTTATTGGTGAAACACAAAGGGACAAAGTGGAGATAGAGCTTAACGGAAATAAAGTTTTAGACATAGAAGTAAAAGAGGCTAAGAAGGAATGGGAAGGTGGCCTTGTATGTTTTGTGGAGTAGATAAGTTTAAGGAAGAGTGTGGAGTTTTTGGAGTTTATTTAACTGAAGAAAAGGAAATAGCAAGAACTGTATATTACGGCCTTTTTGCCCTTCAGCACAGGGGACAGGAAAGTGCAGGGATGGCTATATCAAGTGGGACAGACTTTATAGCCCATAAGGATATAGGGCTTGTATCGGAGGTTTTTACAGAAGAATTTTTAAATACTAAAGGCTTTGCCGCAATAGGCCATGTAAGGTATTCAACAACAGGTGGGACAAGGAAGGAAAACGCCCAGCCCCTTTATAGTAAATACAAACTTGGTAACATTGCAATTGCCCATAATGGCAACCTTGTCAATGCAGATATCATAAGGGAACTTTTAGAAGAGGCGGGGGTTATATTTCAAACAACAATAGATACAGAGGTTGTATTAAACCTTATAGCAAGGGCAGCAAAGAAGGGAATAGAAAGGGCAGTATTTGACGCCATGCAGGCGATAAAGGGTTCCTACGCCATGCTTATATTAACCGATGATAAACTGATTGCCGTAAGGGACCCCCACGGTATAAGACCTTTATGCCTTGGGAAAATAGATGGAGGTTATGTTTTGGCATCTGAAAGCTGTGCCTTAGATGCTGTCGGTGCTGAGTTTTTAAGGGATGTTGAACCTGGTGAGATATTGATAATAGATAAAGAAGGAATAAGGAGTCTTAATTTAATAGAAAAAACAAAGCTTGAAACCTGTGCCTTTGAATATATTTACTTTGCAAGACCCGACAGCATTATAGATGGAATTAGCGTTTATGAGTCGAGGCTAAAGGCAGGAGAGGAGCTTTATAATGAAGCACCTGTTGAAGCGGACATTGTTATCGGCGTTCCAGACTCAGGAACCTTTGCTGCAGTAGGTTTTTCAAATGCTTCAAAGATACCCTACGGCATAGGCTTTGTAAAAAACAAATATATTGGAAGAACCTTTATTCAGCCTAAAAGTGAAGATAGGGAAAGGTCAGTTGCCATTAAACTAAATCCCTTGAAGTCAAATATAGAAGGAAAACGGGTTGTTTTGATTGACGACTCGATTGTAAGGGGAACTACCATGAGAAGGCTTGTAGATTTATTAAAAAAATCGGGGGCAAAGGAGGTTCATGTAAGGATTGCATCCCCTGTTGTTGCATACCCTTGTTACTTTGGAATAGATACTCCCTATAGAAGTCAGCTTATCGGAGCTAATAAAGACATTGAGGATATTTCCAGGGAAATAGGTGCGGATTCTTTGGCCTTTTTAAGCATAGATGGCCTTTTAAAGGCATTAGATAGGGATGGTTTTTGTTTAGGATGTTTTAACGGAACATATCCGGTTTCTGCACCCCTTGAGGCGGATAAATTCCAGTTTGAAAGGAAGGAATAGTATGAAATATAAAGATTCAGGAGTTAACATCGAGGAGGGCTATAGAACTGTTGATCTTATTAAGGACATGGCAAGGAAAACCTACAGTGGTAGGGTTTTAAACGGAATTGGAAGCTTTGCGGCCCTTTACGATATAGGGGGATATAAAAATCCTGTCCTTGTTTCTGGAACAGATGGTGTTGGAACGAAACTTGAGATTGCCTTCAAAATGCAAAAATACGATACTGTAGGCATAGACTGCGTTGCAATGTGCGTAAATGACATATTATGCCATGGTGCAAGGCCCCTTTTTTTCCTTGATTATTTAGCCTGCGGGAAATTAGATGCTGAAGTTGCAGCACAAATAGTTTCAGGCGTTGCAAAGGGATGTGAAATTGCAGGTTGTAGCCTTATAGGCGGTGAAACTGCAGAGATGCCTGGATTTTACAAGGAAGGAGATTACGACATAGCAGGCTTTGCAGTTGGAATCGTTGAAAGGGACAGGATAATAGATGGAAGCAAAATAACAGAAGGGGACGTTTTAATAGGAATTGAATCCTCCGGTCCCCACAGCAACGGCTACTCTTTGATTAGAAGGATTATAAAGAATTTAGATGCAGAATTTGAAGGAAATAAAATAGGAGAGGTTTTACTAACACCAACCACTATATATGTCCCATATGTTCTGCCCCTCATAGAAAAATACGAAATAAAGGGAATGGCCCACATAACAGGCGGAGGATTTTATGAGAATATCCCGAGGATGTTTAAGGAGGATTTTACGGCGGTTATCTATAAAAATTCCTTTAAGATTCCCAAAATATTTGAATATATAATGGATAGCGGGGTTGAGGAAAGGGAGATGTTTAACACCTTCAACATGGGAATTGGATTTGTTTTGTGTGTGGATAAAGGCTTAGCTAAAAATATAGTTGAGGATTTAGAAGGAATGGGCAAAGGAGCATATATAATCGGCCATGTTGAAAGGGGCGGTGATGGCGTTTGCATAGAATAGCAGTTTTAGTATCCGGAAGCGGCTCTAATCTTGGGGCTATTATGGATGCAATAGATGATGGTAAATTAAACTGCAGCATTGAATTTGTTGTTGCCGACAGAAGCTGTTTGGCCATAGAAAGGGCAAAAAAAAGGGGGATAAGAACTGCAGTTTTAGATAGAAGGGGATTTGGTAAAGAGCTCTCTCAAAGGATATTGGAGATAATAGGAAAGGATTTAGACCTTTTAGTCCTTGCAGGCTTTTTATCCATTTTAGAGGGAGAGATATTAAAGGTTTACAAGGATAAAATAATAAACATCCACCCCTCCCTTTTACCTAAATTCTCAGGAAAAGGGATGTATGGATTAAGGGTGCATGAGGCTGTTTTAAAGGCAGGAGAAAAGGAGAGCGGCTGCACCGTCCATTTTGTGGATGAGGGCGTGGATACCGGAAGGATAATTCTTCAAAAAAGGGTTCCCGTTTTAGAAGGAGATAGTCCTTTCGATTTATCAAAGAGGGTTTTAGAGGAGGAACACAAACTAATTGTTGAAGCAATAAAAAAGGTATTGGAGGGATAGTATGAGGGCACTTGTCAGCACTTATTATAAGGATGGGATAGAAAATCTCTGTAGATTCCTAGCTGATAAAGGTGTTGAAATAATTTCAACGGGTGGAACCTATAAATTCTTAAAGGATAAGGGAATACCAGTTATAGAAATAAAGGAGATTACAGGCTTTGAGGAGATACTCGATGGAAGGGTGAAAACCTTACATCCTAACATTCATGGAGGAATCCTTGCAATTAGGGATAATAAAGAACATATGGAGACGATAAAACAAAAGGGGATAGGGACCATTGATTTTGTTATAGTTAACCTTTATCCATTTTTTGAAAAGGTTCAGGAGGATTTATCCTTTGAGGAGAAGGTTGAGTTTATAGATATCGGAGGCCCTTCAATGCTAAGGGCTGCAGCTAAAAACTTTAAAGATGTTGTTGTCCTCTGCGACTATAGGGATTATGATAAGGTTATGGAGGAGATTGAAAGAGACGGAAATGTAAGCTATAACACAAGAAAATATCTTGCAGGGAAAGTCTTTAATTTAACATCAGCCTATGATGCGGCGATTTCTAATTTTCTTCTTGATAATCCTTATCCGGAATACTTATCTATATCATACAAAAAGGAAGCGGAATTAAGATACGGAGAAAACCCCCATCAGACGGCTGCCTTTTATGTTAAAACTGAAGGCTTTGGTGCTATGAAGGATTTTGAAAAGCTAGGAGGCAAGGAACTTTCCTACAACAACATAAAGGATATGGATGTTGCGTGGAAGGTTGTTTGTGAATTTGATGAGGTTGCTTGTTGTGCAGTAAAGCACAATACACCCTGTGGAGTTGCAGTAGGTAAAGACTCTTATGAAGCCTTTTTAAAAACCTTTGCATGTGATCCTGTTTCAATTTTTGGAGGAATAGTTGCATTAAACAGCAGGGTTGACAAGAGGACAGCAGAAAAGATGGTTGAGATATTCCTCGAGGTTATAATAGCGCCTGAATATGATGATGATGCCCTTGATGTTTTAAAGGGAAAGAAGAATTTAAGAATAATAAAGGCAAAGGTTAAGCCTCAGGATAAATATGAAATGATAAGCGTAGATGGAGGAATTTTAGTTCAAAGTGTAGATAATAAGCTAGTAGATGAAATAAAGGTTGTTACAGAAAAACAGCCAACAGAGGAAGAAATAGAGGAAATGCTCTTTGGAATGAAGGTTGTAAAGTATGTTAAATCCAATGCCATAGTTGTGGTAAAGGATAAAAGGGCAGTTGGAATTGCAGGAGGGCAGGTAAATAGAATATGGGCAGCCTGCCAAGCCCTTGAAAGAGGAAAAGGTGCTGCTGTTTTAGTTTCGGATGCCTTTTTCCCCTTTAGCGATGTCGTTGAGGAGGCGGCAAAGTATAATATTAGAGCGATAATGCAGCCGGGAGGTTCCCTAAGGGATCATGATTCAATTGATGCCTGCAACAAATACGGCATTTCAATGGTTTTTACAGGAGTTAGACACTTTAAACATTAAAAACTTAAATCTTAAGTGCCTGGCACTTTAGGAGGCGATTGGATGAAGGTTTTAGTCATAGGTTCAGGTGGAAGGGAGCATGCAATAGCATGGAAGATAGCTAAAAGCCCCCTGGTAGAAAGAGTATTTGTTGCCCCAGGAAACGGCGGAACCTATATGGAGGAAAAATGTGAGAATGTTCATTTAAAAGGCATAGATGATTATGTTAAATTTGCCAAGGAAAAGCTTGTAGATGTTACTGTTGTAGGGCCTGAGGCCCCTTTAGTTGAGGGAATAGTTGATGAATTTAAAAAGCAGGGCTTAAAAATATTTGGCCCTTCAAAGGATGCTGCAAGGCTTGAGGGAAGCAAAATATATGCAAAGGATTTTATGAAAAGGCACGGCGTAAGGACGGCGGAGTATGAGGTTTTTTATGATCTAGAAGGGGCAGTGGAGTATATTAAAAAGTGCCAATATCCCTGTGTAATAAAGGCTGACGGTCTGGCCCAAGGAAAGGGCGTTGTTATATGCAGTTCCTTTGCGGAGGCAGAGGATACCTTAAAAAAATTTATGGTGGAGGATGTTTTTAAAGGTTCTGGGAAGAAAATAGTCATTGAGGAATTTTTAGAAGGAGTTGAGGCATCAATCCTTTCAATAACCGATGGCAAAACTATTATTCCATTTATATCTGCAAAGGATCATAAAAGGATATTCGACGGCGACAAGGGACCTAACACAGGAGGAATGGGTGTTATTGCGCCTAATCCATATGTTACTGATGAAGTTTTAGAGGATTTTAAGAAAAATATTATGCTACCTACATTAAATGGGATAAAGGAAGAAGGACTTGATTATCATGGCATAATATTTTTTGGAATTATGATAACAAAAAAGGGAGTTTATCTTTTAGAATACAACGTAAGGATGGGGGACCCTGAAACTCAAGCTCTTCTTCCCCTTATGAAAAGCGACTTTTTTGAGGTAGTTTTAAAGGCTATTGACGGAAAATTAGAGGGATGCAAAGCAGAGTGGGAGGAAGGATTTTCCTGCAATGTAGTTGCTGCCTCAAAGGGATATCCAGGCGATATTGAGAAGGGATTTAAGGTTAATATAGGCGATGTTGAAAACAAAATATTCATCGCCGGTGCAGAATTTAAGGATGGCAATTTAATCACAACAGGTGGAAGAGTTTTATCGGTAACAGCAGTAGCTGACACCCTTGATAAGGCAAGGCAAAAGGCCTATGGGGATTTGAAAAGGATTTACTTTGATGGTATGCAGTATAGAAAAGATATATAGGCAGGGTAACCTGCCTATATATTAAATTACTTTATACCTATTCTTGCCTTCCTTTTTAGCAAGATGCATAGCGTCCTTTACTTTATTTATTATTTCATCATCTGCGGAGCTTATGGTAAAATTTGTTATTCCAATACTTACTGGAACATCTAAAGAAACATCACCAAACTCAAATTTAGTTTTCATGGCATCCAATATTTTTTAAAAATCTTAATCTTACATATTAGTAGCCTTATATTGCCTTCTGTTGACCATTTTAACAATAAAGAAAGTAAATAAAATGGAAATAATATGAACTTCTATTTTAATTGCAATAAAAACATAGATAGTTTTATTGAAATTTTAATATTAAGTCACTCTATTTATAAAGGTGGGTAATTTGTCAAATGCCCATCTATGTTGCTTTTTGGGAATTTTTACACTGTTTTTTGAAATGAAAGAAGGAAACTAAGAAAAAATGTAGAAGTATTAATTAATCATTATTTGGAAATTTTGGTTTTAAATTAGGCGGTGAATAATAAAAATGAATAGCAAGAGGGATTATGAGCATTTTCGAGGATGCCTTTTAGGTGGGGCAATTGGTGATGCATTAGGATGGCCGGTTGAGTTTTTAAAAAGAGATGAGATTATTAGAAGATTTGGCAAAGAAGGAATTGTTGATCTTATATTGGGTAAAAATGGTAAAGGCGAAATAACTGACGATACCCAAATGACGCTTTTTACAGCCGAGGGCATATTACGTGCAAAAACAAGATTTGCCTTAAAAGGTATATGCCATCTTCCATCCGTCGTTTATAATGCCTATAGGCGTTGGCTTATAACTCAAGGATATACAAATCTAAAGGACTATGATTTTATAAATAGTGGATGGTTAATAAAAGTAAAGGAACTTCATGAGAAAAGAGCACCGGGAATGAGCTGCCTGTCTGCACTTTTAAATGGTAAAATCGGAACAACAAAAGAGCCGATAAATAATAGCAAGGGCTGTGGTGGAGTTATGCGTATCGCACCAGTAGGACTATTTTATGCCAAAGAATATGCCTTTGACATAGCAGTAGATATAGCAGCACTAACCCACGGACATCCGACAGGCTATTTATCTGCAGGTGCCCTTGCATACTTAATCGCTTTAATAATTGAAGGTGAGGAATTAGAAAACGCTGCTAATAAAACAATGAACAAACTAAAAGAATATGACAATTATGAAGAGTGCTTTAACAGCTTATCAAAGGCGATAGAACTTACATATAGCGATGTAGAAGATATTGATGCAATTTCTCAGCTTGGTGAAGGGTGGGTTGCAGAAGAGGCTCTTGGAATATCGGTATACTGTGCATTAAGATATAAAAACGATTTTAAAAAGGCTATAATTACTTCCGTTAATCATGATGGAGATAGCGATAGCACAGGTGCAATAACAGGCAACATTTTAGGTGCATATTTAGGTGTAAATAGTATACCAAAAGAGTGGATTGAAAAGGTAGAACTAAAGGATGTTATAATAAAGATAGCTGACGATTTATTTGAAGCAAATAAAGAAGATATAGATGAGAATTGGTGGGAGCGTTATCCTGGGTATTAAATAAAAGGGGGCTTTTTTATGAACCTTGTAGCCTTAACAGGTGCTGGAATATCAAAAGCAAGTGGCATTCCAACATTTAATGAGATGGGAAACTTAAGAGAAAAGCTGAGCAGATCATTTTTCCAAAATAACCCTGAAGAGTTTTATAAAATATTAATTGAAATGAAAGAAAAAATAGAAAGAGCAGAGCCTAACCCTGCTCATATTGCACTTGCAAAATATAATGTTCCAATTGTTACTTGGAATCAATTATAATTGAATATGCTAAAAAAAGCAAATTAATTAGATATTAAATATCAGATAAATTTTATATGCAAGGAGAATACATATGGGGAAGGGAGATATTAATTTATGTAGATTATGTCACAAAATATTCTAAAATTAAACTACCAGAGGCGTTATTTAATAATATTGAAAATGACGTAAACAAACAGATCATGCTTGCAAGATTTTTGATAAATTATTTAAGGAGCATAGCTATGAATAAAAATAGACCGTTAATTATAACATTTTTTGGATATATAAGCTTATTAGCTGCTTTGCTAGGGATAGTGGCACTAATTCCAGGATTTTTAGAACGTTTTAATTTTACTGTTATACAACTACCTATTTTTATAAATAGTATAACAAGGGTATTATTATCTTCAATTCTTTTAATTGCATCCTATGGTTTTTTAAAGCTTAAAAGATGGGGCTATTGGTTGATGATAATTTATGATTTTTTTCTAGTAGCATATATTGCTTTTTATAATAAGCATCTTATTGCATCTACAAATGTTATTATAACTATTATACAATTGATATTTATTTTGCCGACAAAAAAATATTTTTACGAGTCAAATTAAGAAATATTATGATTTTTGAAGAATTTTAAAGGTTTGGTGAAGTTAATGAAAAAAAATAGGTTTCTATTTTTTTTAGGAAGTTTTATTGTTTGTGTAATTGTTTATAATATGAATAGTTTTTATTTTTCAAGAGTTAATGCTAACCGTAGTGAATTTAAGATTATTGCCGCAGAAACCAAAAATAAAAATATTAAATAATAAAACCCCATGATGTTAGGCTTTACGCCTTAACATCATGGGGATTGTTTTTCTTCCAAAGAATAAATACAATTGCTGCAAGTATTTCGATTGTTACGACATAAATGAATATATAAAGCTTTGAAAAGTCATATAAATAGCCAATGATTGTGCTTCCTAAAAGCATTGAAACTCCATATACTGTGTTGAATATTCCGTAGGCTTTACCTCTGTTTTTGATGGGGATTATATCTGCAATAACTGCTTTAATCAATGTTTCATGGATGCTCATAACACATCCCCATAGGGCAATGGCGATTATAGCTAAAAGGGAACTTTGGGAAAAACCTAAAAAGACGATGGGGATGCTTAATATAGGTATTAAAATTAATGTTCCTAAGCCCTTTTTATCGTAATACTTACCTACTAATACAGCAAAGGAACCATCTAGAGCCATTGCAAGGGCATATAAAGTAGGAATTATAGCCTCTGATAATACTTTTTGCTTCATCAAATGATAGGATAAAACAGGAAAGTTTGCAAATCCTAAAACGCTTAAAAAAATAAATAAAAGGTAGTGCCAAAAGCTTTTGGATAAATTAGCATTGGATATGTTTTTATTGCTGAGCTTTGAAGTCTTTTCAAAATTCTCCTCCAAATCCTTAGGCCTTGGGAATTTATATCTTGTATATAACACAACGGCTACTGTCAAAATTGCAGGAATCCACATCAATTGAAAGCCTATTTTGTAGCTTCCATAAAAGGAAAGGGCCAAAGTAAATATCATAGGGCCTATTATTGCACCTAATTGATCAAGAGCTTCACTTATTCCAAAACCAACCCCAGTTCCTACGTGTTTTGTGGCGTGGGATAGCATGGTATCCTTTCCGGGATTTCTTATTGCCTTACCAAGACGTTCAAGGATTATAAACAAAGCTGCTATTTTCCAGCTTTTAGCAATGGCAAGGAGGGGAACGGAGATTAAAAGGCCATAACCTAATATTGCTGCAGCCCAGCTTTTTCCTGTCCTATCCACAAAATAACCTGATAAAATTCTAAAAGCATATCCTAAAAATTCGCCAAAACCCGTTATAACTCCTATATAAAGGGCACTTGCACCGAGAAAACCTAGATAATTTCCATATACGCTTCTTGCACCTTCATAGGTTACATCCCCTAAAGCGCTGATAAGTCCAAACAAGAATATAAATTTTAAGGCTTCCTTTTTCTTATTTGAATCTAAACCCATTTTCCTCATCCCTTTCATATACAATATTTCTAAAATCATTTAATAAAACTTTGCATTTTTCTAAGGCTTCAACAGCCTCACCTTTAAGGGGACAATTAAAATAATCCTTTTTTTCTATTTTTTTAAACCATTTAAAAAGCTTTTCAACTTCCTCTTCATTTTCATCAAGTTCTGCAAAGGTAAAGTTTTGCCTTTTTGTTTCTTTTTCTATTTCCTTCTCAAAATCTTTGCATTTTTCAAGGATTTCAATATAGTCTATTTCTCTTTCCTTGTTAAAGCCTTCTATTAATGCTTTGTTTTGTTCTTCGTCGTCTATAGTTATGATGCAGGTAAAGGCTTTGCCTCCAATTTCTTTTATCTGCTCTACAAGCTTTAAAAACTCATTCCTGCTTTCGTCGTTATCCGGAAGGATCCATATAGATTGAAGGACATTTAAGGAACCAATGGATTTTAACCTTCTCCATACAGCAACCCTGTTTTTTTGAGGTTCCCTTGGAATCTGATAAATAAGTGCCCGCCAGTTCAACTAACCACCTCCTTAATGTAATACTGGTTACATGTAATACTGGTTACTTTTATTATAGTATAGGAAAGTAATTATGTAAATATTGTTAAATTAAAATTTTGGGGGTTTATAATAAATCATTGACACAGCTTTATATATGTGTTATCATTACAAAAAGAACCTTTAACTCTGGTCCTGTGAGGCCGGGAAGGTGGGCAAAGGAATACTTATATGTTTATAGGATTGCTATGCCTTCCCGCAAGGGAAGGCTTTTTATATAACCTTTAATTTAGCCCAGCGAGGCTAGAAAGGAGAGATAATATGTTAAAAGGAAGACATCTTTTAGACCCAATGGACTTTACAACTTCAGAAATCGACGAGATTTTAGAGCTTGGAGGAGAAATCTCAAAAAATCCAGAAAAATTCTCAAAGGCATGTCAAGGAAAGATTCTTGCAACTCTTTTCTATGAACCCAGCACAAGAACAAGATTTAGCTTTGAGGCAGCGATGTTAAGACTTGGAGGGCAGGTAATAGGTTTTTCAGAACCAAATTCATCATCAGTAGCAAAGGGTGAGAGCATAGCAGATACCATAAGAACTATCGCTTGCTATGCAGATATTGCCGTTATGAGGCATCCTAAGGAAGGAGCTCCAAGGGTTGCAGCGATGTATTCTTCAATTCCAGTTATAAACGCAGGCGATGGAGGGCATCAACATCCAACTCAAACATTAACGGATCTTCTAACTATAAAATCTTTAAAGGGCACTCTCTCAAATCTTACCATAGGCCTTTGTGGCGACTTAAAGTTTGGAAGAACTGTCCACTCCCTAATTAAAGCCATGTCAAGATACGAAAATAACAAATTTATCTTAATTTCCCCAAAGGAGCTTAAGGTTCCCGATTATATAAAAAGGGAAGTATTAGAAAAAAACAATATAGAATTTTTAGAGGTTGAAAGGATGGAGGATGTTATAGGGAAATTAGACATCCTTTATATGACCAGGGTTCAAAGGGAAAGATTTTTTAACGAAGAGGAATATTTAAGGCTAAAGGATAGCTATATCCTCGACAATGCAAAATTAAGGGGAGCCAAGGAGGATATGATAATACTGCATCCTCTTCCAAGGGTTAATGAAATTGCAGTTGAGGTTGATGAGGATAAAAGGGCAAAATACTTTGAACAGGCAAAATATGGCATGTTCGTAAGAATGGCTCTTATAATGAAACTTTTGGGGGTGGAAGTATGCTAACAGTAAACAGCATAAAAAACGGAATAGTAATTGATCATATTAAGGCCGGCCTTGGGATAAAAATATTTAAAATGCTTGAGCTTGACAAGATAGATAGCGCAGTTTGTCTTCTAATGAACGTTCCAAGCGAAAAGCTAGGTAAAAAGGATATTATAAAGATAGAAAATGTAGTTGACATAGATCTTACAATCCTTGGGATACTTGATCCCAACATAACAATAAATGTTATAAAGGATGAGGTTATAGTTGAAAAGAAGAAGTTTGAGCTTCCAGAAAGGGTGGAAAATGTTTTAAACTGCAAAAATCCAAGATGCGTAACCTCTATTGAAAAATATATAGATCATGTCTTTTACCTTGTTGATAAGGAAAAGGGAGAATATAGGTGTATGTATTGCGATGAGATATATACCCTTTCGGAGGTTTGATTATGGAACTTTTAATAAAGAATGTTAATATTGTGGATAGCTCAAAGGCCTTCTGTGGAGATGTTTATATAAATAATGGGAAAATAGAAGATATAGGTATATTAAATAAGGATTGTGAAGTTTTGGATGGAGAAGGCCTATACCTTCTCCCATCCTTTGTAGATCTTCATGCCCACTTTAGGGAACCAGGATGTGAATACAAAGAGGATATATTATCAGGTTCAATGGCGGCGGTAAAGGGAGGATATACTGCCGTTAATCTTATGGGAAACACAAATCCTCCCTGCTCTTATATGGATATAGTTGATTATGTCCTTGATAGGGCAAGAAGAATTGGACTTGTTGACATTCACCAAACCGTTACAATAACAAAGGATATGTTAGGAAAGGATATAGATCATCTTAAATTAATAGATGAAAGGGTTAAATTTATATCCGATGACGGAAAGGGTATAGTAAACAACAAAGTGATGCTACTTGCAATGCAAATTGCAAAGGAAAAAGGAATTACAGTGATATCCCATGCGGAGGATGAGGAAATTTCAAAGATAGATACAAGGCTTTCAGAAAACTTAATGACAAAAAGGGATATAGAGCTTGCAAAGTTTACAGGATGCAGCCTCCATATAGCCCATGTAAGCACCAAAGAGGCGATGGAGGAGATAGCGACTGCAAAGGATAAGGGACTTAAGATAACCTGTGAGGTTACGCCCCATCATATTTTCGGAACAAGTGGTCTTAATTATAAAGTAAATCCACCATTGAGGGAAAGAGAAGACATAGAAGCTTTGATAAGGGCGATTAAAAGGGGATATGTAGATGCCATAGCAACAGACCATGCCCCCCATACTAAAGAGGATAAGGAAAAGGGAGCTATGGGGATTTCAGGCATTGAAGTCGCCTTCCCTATATGCTTTACGAAGCTTGTTCTTGAGGGCCATATAACTTTAAATAGACTTATAAAGATTATGTCGGAAAACCCTGCAAGGATAATGGGGCTTAACAAAGGAAAAATAGAGGTAGGATATGACGGAGACTTGGTTTTGGTTGATTTAAAAAAGAATTATAAAATTGACCCATCAAGCTTTTTATCAAAGGGGAAAAACAATCCCTTCGATGGATATGAAGTTTGTGGAAGGGTAGTTTCAACTATAAAGGCAGGAAAAGTTCTTTTTAGGGGTGATTGATTTGATTATAGATAGGTTATATGAAGCAGTAGAAAAAAAGGGACATGTATGTGTGGGGCTTGACACTTCATTAGATTATATTCCAAAGGATTTTTTAAGCAAGTTTGCATCCCCCTATGATGCTCTGTTTGAATTCAATAAAAGGATAATAGATGCAACGGAGGATGTAGTAGCCTGCTTTAAGGTTCAAATCGCCTACTATGAAGCCTTAGGAATAGAGGGGATGAAGGTATATAGCAAAACTGTAAAATATCTTAAAAGTAGAGGAAACATCGTAATTGGAGATATTAAAAGGTCCGATATTTCAGATACTGCGAAGATGTATGCAAAGGCCCACTTTGAAGGGGATTTTGAGGTGGATTTAATAACAGTAAATCCGTATATGGGAATAGATAGTATAATACCATTTTTAGAGTATGTGGATAAGGAGAAGGGAATATTTGTCCTAGTAAAGACATCAAACCCCTCCTGCAAAGATCTTCAAACTTTATATGCAGGGGAAAAAAGGGTTTTTGAAAGGGTGTATGATTTTCTAAAGCCATATATCGAAAAAAATTTAGGTAAATACGGGTATAGTCCGATTGGTGCAGTTGTCGGATGCACAAACTCCGATGAGGCTTTAGATATAAGAAAAAAGTTAAATGGTATGTTCTTTTTAATCCCTGGGTATGGTGCTCAGGGCGGAGGGGCAGAAGACGTTAAAAGGCTTTTAGTAGATGGAAACGGAGGAGTTGTAAACTCATCAAGGGGGATTCTTTTGGCCTATAAAAAATACGAGGATGATTTCGATATTGCAGCAAGAAAAGAAGTTTTAGGGATGAGGGAGGAGATACTAAATGCAATATAAATCCCTTAATGTTTTAGAAAATGTAATGGTGGCTGAAAACATATATAAACTTACATTAAAGGGCGAATACGAAGTAAAGCCAGGACAATTTTTCATGCTAAAGTCTTGGGAGGATGAGCCCATCCTTTCAAGACCCTTTAGCATATACGATAAAGGAGAGGATTATATTAGCTTTCTTTATGAGGTTAAAGGAAAGGGAACGGAGAAATTATCAAGATTAAAAAAGGAAGATAAGGTTAAAGTTTTAGGTCCCTTAGGAAATGGAATGGATGTATCAAGGATAAAGGGTAAAGTTGCTCTAATAGGGGGAGGAATTGGGATAGCACCTTTGGTTTACTTTGCAAAAAAGATAGAGGCAGATGTTGATATATACTTTGGATTTAGGGATGAAGTATATGGGATAGAAAATATAAGGAGCAAAGAATTGTTTATAACCACAGAAAGTGGGAGGGTAGGTTATAAGGGTTATGTAACCGATATATTTAATCCTTTTGATTATAACCTAGTAATAACCTGTGGCCCTTTAGTTATGATGGATAAAGTTAAAAGGATATGCGAAAAAACTGCAACTCCCCTTTATATTTTGATGGAGAGCAAAATGGCCTGTGGAATAGGAGCCTGCCTTGTATGCACGTGTAAAACAAAGAATGGGATGAGAAGGGTATGTAAAGATGGACCAATATTTAAAGGTGAGGAGGTTCTTTTAGATGCTTGAAATGACTTTATGGGGGGAAAAATTTAAAAACCCTGTTATTGCAGCTTCTGGAACCTTTGGATTTGGAAGAGAATACAATGAACTTTATGATGTATCTATCCTTGGAGGAATTGCAACAAAGGGATTAACCCTTAAAAAAAGGGAAGGAAATGAAGGGGAAAGGTGCTATGAAACGGCAGGTGGAATGTTAAATAGCGTAGGCCTTCAAAATCCAGGAATAGATTATTTTATAGAAAATGAACTTCCCTTTATGAAAAGCTTAAACACTGTTATAATTGCAAACCTTAGTGGAGGAAGCATAGAAGAATATGTAAAGGGTGCAGAAAAGCTTGATAAAAGCGATGTAGATATAATAGAACTTAATATATCCTGCCCAAATGTTAAGGAGGGTGGAATGAACTTTGGAATAAAGTCAAAGGTTGCAAGGGAGGTTGTAAGGGAGGTTCGAAAAGTAGTTAAAAAACCTCTTGTAGTTAAGCTATCACCGAATGCCGAGGATATCGTCGATATGGCGGTATCCTGTGTAGAAGAAGGAGCTGATGGAATATCCCTTGTAAATACTTTTAAGGCTATGGCAATAGATATTTATAAAAGAAAGCCTGTGTTTAAAAACGTATTTGCAGGTTTGTCAGGGCCTTCAATAAAGCCGATAGCCCTTAGGATGGTCTATGAGGTTTCAAAGGCAGTTGATGTCCCTGTTATAGGTCTTGGCGGTATAAAAGACTACAAGGATGCAATAGAGTTTATGATGGCAGGGGCAAGCCTTGTGCAGGTTGGAACAGCAAATTTTATAAACCCCTTTGCCTGCATAGAGATTATAAAGGGAATGGAAAACTTTTTAAAGGAGCAGGGGACAAACAGCATAGAAGAAATTATAGGGATAGTTTAATGGAGGGATAGAGATGGATGTAATGAAAATTCTTCTTGAAACCGGTGCATTGTTAGAAGGGCATTTTCTTTTGACTTCAGGAAGGCACAGCGATAGATTTATAATGTGTTCTAAGCTTATGATGTTCCCGGATAAAGCTGAGGTTGTTTTAAAAAATGTGGTAGAAAAGCTAAGGGATGTTGAGTTTGATGTGGTTGTTGGCCCTGCGATGGGGGGAGTGTTGGTATCCTATGAAATTGCAAGGCAGATGGGAAAGGTAGCGATGTTTACTGAAAAAGAAGGCGAAGGTTTTGTCTTAAGACGAGGATTTGAAATAAAAAATGGGCAAAAGGTGTTAATAGCAGAGGATGTTGTAACAACAGGGAAATCCTCGGGAGGTACCATAGAAGTTGTAAAAGCATTGGGAGGGGAAGTTGTTGGGATAGCCTGCATAGTGGATAGAAGCAGCAGGGAATTTGAATACCCAATATACAGCGCAATAAAGCTTGATATAGAAACCTATGAAGAAGCAGATTGCCCCTTATGCAAAAAAGGAATCCCTTTAATAAAGCCTAAAACACAAAAATCTTAATCTTAAGTGCCAGGCACTTAATATTTTTAGTGGCTGGTGGTTAGGATGAAGGCTTGTTTTGTAATATATTACAATAAACTTAATAGAAATAGTTTCAACGCCCTTTCAGCGGCGTTAGCATCCTTTGAGGAGACTAAGGATATTCCTATATATTTTATAAAAAAACATACGGATCTAATCAAAGATCTTTATGAAATAAAAGAAAAATATGAAAAGGTTGTAGTTGGGATATCCTTTTTTACAACTCAAATATGGGAAGTTAAAGATATTGCCAAAAGTATAAAGGATGAACATAAGGATGTTTTGCTTATTGCAGGTGGTCCTCATCCAACAGGGGATGTTGAAGGCACTTTGAGGATGGGATTTGACTTGGTATTTGTTGGAGAGGCAGAGGATACGATGATTGAATTTTTCACGAGAGTTTTAAAGGATGAGGATTACAGTGATATAAAGGGATTAGCATATCTTAAGGATAATGATGTGTTCTATACAGGTAAAAGAGAGTATGTTGACCTTGATAAATATCCACCATTTCCATATATGCTTGGCAAATTTGGACATATTGAGATAACAAGAGGTTGCCCCTTTGCCTGCAATTTCTGTCAAACATCCCACATATTCGGGGGAAAGGTAAGACACAGAAGCATAGAAAAGGTCCTAGAGGCTGCAGAGAGGATGATAAAAAGAAATTTAACGGATTTTAGGGTTATAACCCCAAACGCCTTTTCGTATCTTTCTGAGGATGGAAAAGAAGTTAACATAAAGGGACTTGAAATATTTCTAAGGGAAGTGAATAGGCTTTATAAGCCTAAAGGAACCATAAATATAGGTTCCTTTCCCTCAGAAGTAAGGCCGGAGCATGTAAGGGAGGAAACGCTTGAGCTTTTAAAGACATATGCAGATAATAAGAATATTATAATAGGGGCACAAAGCGGTAGTCCTTGCATATTAAAAAATTCAAGAAGAGGACATACCCTTGAGGATGTTTATAGGGCGGTTAAACTATCAGTAAAATATGGCTATATCCCTGATGTTGATTTTATATTTGGTCTTCCAGGAGAAACAGAAAGGGATGTTTTAGATACCATTAAATTTATGAAGGAACTTGTAAATTTAGGTGCAAGGATACATGCCCATACCTTTATGCCCCTTCCCCAAACAGCCTATAGCAAGGAAAAACCAGGGAGGATAGATCCTAAGATAAAGGAAACTATAAGCAAAATGTTAAAGGAAGATAAAAACGTAGTATTTGGAAACTGGACGATTCAAGAAAGACAAGCGGAGAAAATATATAAATATCTAAATTATGGAATTATTTAGTGGTAATATTTTATAAAAATACGATATAATAATTATCAAGGATAGTTTAGGGGGAATTTTTATGGAAAAAAGATTATACAGGTCAAGGACCGATAGGATGATAGCTGGAGTATGTGGAGGTATTGCAAAGTATTTTGATATGGACCCAACAATCGTAAGGCTTTTATGGGTGCTTATTGTAATGCTTGGAGGTTCTGGGATACTTGCCTATATTATTTGCTGGATTGTTATTCCTGAGGAGCCAATAGGCTAGTTACTTTGGATTAGCTTTATATAAAAATTTTACGACTTGGGGGGATTAATTTGAAAAGGCTTATTAAAGGGGGATTTATATATCCTGTTGTTGGACAACCCTTTATGGGGGATGTATTAATTGAGGATGGGAAAATTAAAAAACTTGCAGAGAACATTGAAGAGGACTGCGAAATTATCGATGCTTTTGGAAAATTCGTATTTCCAGGGTTTGTCGATGCCCACAGCCACCTTGGATTATTCGAAGAGGGGGTAGGATCTATCTACCAGGATGGAAACGAAGCTACGGATCCTGTAACTGCCCATGTAAGGGCAATAGATGCATTTAATCCCGATGACAGTGCAATTGAAAGGGTCTTAAGTGGGGGAGTAACTACTGTTATGATTCTTCCTGGAAGTGCAAATCCAATTGGAGGTCAAGGGGCAATATTAAAATTAAGAAGCAAAATAGTTGATGAGATGATTATAAAGGAACCAGCAGGTTTAAAGATGGCCTTTGGGGAAAATCCTAAAAGGGTTTATGGAGGTAAAAATCAAACCCCTTCCACAAGGCTTGGGACAGCAGCAGTTATAAGAGGATATTTTATGAAGGTTCAGGATTACATAAAGAAAAAGGAAAACGCACAAAAAGAGGGAAAGGAATTTACAGAAAGGGATATAAAGCTTGAAATAGGAGAAAGGGTTTTAAAGGGGGAGATTCCAGCAAGGATCCACTGCCATAGGAAGGATGATATATTAACGGCTATAAGGATAGCTGAGGAATTTGGCTTTAAGTTTGTTTTAGAACATGGAACAGAAGGATATAAAATTGCTGATTATTTAAGGAAAAAGAACGTTCCTCTTGTCGTTGGACCATTATTTGGATTTAAGACAAAGCTTGAGCTAAAGGATAAAACCTATGAGGCTATTAAGATTTTAAACGAAAATGGTGTTTTAATTTCAATAATGTGTGACCATCCTGTAATCCACTTAGAACATGCTAATATTCATGCGGGTGTTGCCTTAAGGTATGGTGCAAAGGAGGAGGACCTAATTAAAATGCTTACCATAAACGGAGCAAGGATCCTTGGCTTGGAGGATAGGATAGGCAGTATTGAAGAAGGAAAGGATGCTGATATAGTAATTTGGAGCCACCATCCCTTTGACTTAAGGGCAAGGGCGGAAAAGGTTTATATAGATGGGGAATGCGTTTACAGTATATAGGGTCTGATAATTTATCAGGCCTTTATAAAAATTTGGGGGGGAGCATTATGGAAGTTTTAGATAAGATAAAGGGTTTGCAGCCAATCTTTTGGGAAAATCCAAAAAAATTAAACGCCGATGATGCATTAAAGAAAATAGATTTAACTTATGAGGATATCCTTGAGGCTGAGGATAGGCTTAAAAGGTTTGCACCTTTAATAAAAAAATTATTTCCTGAAACGGAAGATGGGATTATTGAATCACCTTTGATTGAGATAAAAAATATGAAATCGGAACTCGAAAATAAATACAAAAAGAAAATAAATGGAAGGGTATTTTTAAAGTGCGATAATTATTTAAAGGTTGCAGGTTCCATAAAGGCAAGGGGAGGAATTTATGAGGTTTTAAAACATGCCGAGGACCTAGCAATGGAAAATAGATTGTTATCAAAGGATGATGATTATTCAAAGTTATCTGAGGAATCCTTTAAAAAATTTTTCTCAAATTATAAAATTGCTGTAGGCTCTACCGGGAATTTAGGTTTATCTATAGGTATTATGGCTTCGGCTTTAGGTTTTAAAGTGGATATTCATATGTCCCATGATGCTAAGGAATGGAAGAAAAAGATCCTAAGGGATAGGGGATGCAATGTTATTGAATACAAGGAGGATTATACAAAGGCAGTTGAAGAGGGAAGAAGGCAGTGTGAAGGAGATAAAAATGCTTATTTTGTGGATGATGAAAATTCAAAGCACCTTTTTTTGGGATATTCTGTAGCAGCCCTAAGGCTTAAAAGGCAGCTTGAAGAGTTAGGAATAAAAATAAATAAGGATAATCCTTTATTTGTATATTTGCCCTGTGGGGTTGGAGGAGCACCAGGTGGAATAACATTTGGACTCAAACATGTATTTAAGGATGATGTTTTCTGCTACTTTGTAGAGCCAACCCATTCACCCTGCATGCTTTTAGGCCTTGTAACAGGGAAACATGAAAAGGTGCATGTTAATGATTATGGAATTGATAATAAGACGGAAGCAGATGGTCTTGCAGTTGGATCGCCCTCAAAGCTTGTATCAAAAATAGCAGAGATTTTAATTGATGGTATCTATACAATTGAAGATGATGAACTTTTTAAACTTCTTACCCTTTTAAAGGATAGTGAAGATATTAAGATTGAGCCATCAGCGGCGGCTTCATTAAAGGGTCCACTACTTTTAGAAGCATCCCAAAATGTAATTCATATAGCCTGGGCTACAGGAGGAATATTTGTTCCTGACGATATTTATGAAAAAATGTATATTAGGGGTAAGAATATTATTTGAAAAATTGGATAAAATAAATCATATAATGTATTGAATTATGTTTTGGAAGGGTTGCTATGAAAAGAACTATTTTTCTTTCTTTAATTTTTCTTGTTCTTTTTACATCTGTTGTTTTTGCCCATAAACCTATATTTGAAACAAGGGATACTACCTTTGAAAAACCAATTGTTGTAAAGGACCACACTATAAGTTATGCAATTTATGGAAGCCTTGATAAAATCGATGACGTAGATTTTGTAAAATTTGAGGCAAAAAAGAAGGATCCTTTGTTTGTCCAAATGACAATTCCAATCATTAAAGGCAATGAGGATTTTAGCCCCTCCTTTGCTATTATTGGAAAGGGCATAAAGCAGAGGGATAAGCTACCCTTTGATATTCCTGAAGGGTTTGGAAGTTTAGTAATAAAGCCTTCACCTAAGGAATACTTTTATGAAAAATTTACCCAGACTAAATACTATATAAGGCAAACTATAAGGGGAGAAATTCCTGAGGATGGAGAATATTATGTTGCAGTCTTTTCAGATGGCGAAAAGGGAAAATATTCCCTTGCAATTGGTGAAAAGGAAAAATTTACAGTTGTCGATTGGCTAAAGATGCCTTTTATTTATGTAGCAGTTAAGTATTTCTTTAACCCATTTACAACGGTTGCAGTCATAGGTTTTATTATTATATTAATCTTCTATATAGTTAAAAGAAGAAGGGCCTAAATTGGCCCTTGATTATTCTGCAAGTGTTTTATGAACATCCTTTAAAAGACTCCTTATAGGAAGCTTTTGTGGGCATACATCTTCACATTTTCCGCATTCTTTACAGTTTTCAGCTCTATTTTCTTTATTTATGTAATTATTATAAACTTTTCTGCTTCCCTCTAAATCGTTGTATATGAAGGCACTGTTGTAAACTGAAAAATTCCTTGGAATATCAACACCAAAGGGGCAAGGCATGCAGTATTTGCAACTTGTGCAGCCAATTTGGTTAAGGTTTTTATATGTTTCCTTCACCTTTTTAATTAATTTTATTTCCTCCTCATTTAGAGAATAAGGATAAGCATCATTGATAACCTTTAAGTTTTCCTCTACCTGTTCAATTGTGCTCATTCCGCTAAGTAGCAAAGATACTTCTTCAAAGTTTAGGACATATCTTAATGCCCATTCAGCAGGTGTTCTTTTAACATTGTATGAATTCCAAATATCCTTTACTTTTTCTGGAGGCTCCTTAGCAAGTTTCCCTCCTTTTAATGGTTCCATGACTATTATAGAAATTCCTTTAGAATGGGCATATTTTAGTCCTCTTAATCCTGCCTGTTCATCTTCATCAAGATAGTTGAATTGGATTTGTGAAAAGTCCCAGTCAAAGGCATCTATTATATCTTTAAAAACATGGAATTCATCGTGAAAAGAAAAACCAATTTTATTAATTTTACCTTCATTTTTTGCCTTTACTAAAAAATCTAAAACTCCAAGGTTATATACCTTTTCCCATGAATTTTTTGAAAGGGCATGAAGAAGATAGCAGTCTATATGATTAGTTTCTAATTTATTTAGCTGTTCATTTAATAATCTTTCAAAATCATCCTTTTCATTTACAAGCCAAACGGGCATTTTAGTGGCAAGTAAAACTTTTTTTCTATAACCTCCCTTTAAAACTTCAGCAGTAAATATTTCACTATTTCCCTTATGATAAGGATATGCTGTATCTATGTAATTAACTCCATTATCAATTGCATATCTTACCATTTTAAATGCCTTTTCCTTATCTATTTGCCCCTCATCACCATTTAAAATTGGAAGCCTCATCATTCCAAAACCTAAAGCAGAAACCTCAAGGTCCTTTGCGAATTTTCTATATTGCATAACAACCCTCCTAAAATTCATATGGTTTACAAATTATCTCTTTGATTTTAGTTTCAAATATTGATGCTGCATGGGAAGGCCTTATTACAACGGCAGTATCAGCGCCTTCTCCTGTTCCTCCTATTGCTATTATATCTTCACCGTAGGGGATTAGCCCAGCATCAAGGGCCATAATTGAAATTTCTACAGCAACTTTAACACCTTGTCCGAGCATTCTAAGTGTATGGGCCATAATTTCAACAGGATATATGCCAGCAAATTTTCGAGATATTCCCCTTTCTGCACCAGATAAGACATGGGTTCCCGTATAAACTTTAAATCCAAGCTTTTTAAGATCTTCTATTGTTTTTTCGTCTATTTCCATAACTCCAGGTTCTTCAAAACCATTTACATGGGTTATAACTATAATATTTTTACCACTACCTGCTAAAAACTTTGCAGTATATCCTGAACAGGATGCAACGACGATATAATCTATGCCCTTTTCTTCTGCAACCTTTAGGGCAAGTTCTATGGTTTTTGCTGTATTGTGCCTTCCTGAAGTTTCAAAATACATTTTAGCACCTCCCACTTTTATTTCTTAATAATAATTTTAATATAATTTTGCCAAAAAATGAAAATAGAATTTTGTTGTTTTCATTTATATAATAGTGTTATAATGTTTCATGGAGGGATTGTCATGGAAAACGATAAGGTTTTTGATCTTCTAACCAAATTGTATAGCGAAATGCAGAACGGTTTTAAAGAAGTTAATAATAGGTTAGACAGGGTAGAGGAAAGGCTAGATAGGGTAGAGGAAAGGCTAGATAGGGTAGAGGAAAGACTAAATAAGGTAGAAAACAATCAAGTGACTATGGAAAATGAACTAAAAGAGATGAAAAAGACTTTGTTTGATGGTTATGTGCAGAACACAGAAGCCATAAAAAGATTGGAAGCAAAGGTTGACGAGCTTTCTGAAAAAGTTGATAGACATGACATCAAAATTCAAGTTATAGAGGGTGGAAAATCATCAAGAAGAAAGGCTAAATAACAGGGGGATAATATGAAACTTTTACTTTTATGCATAGCAGGGTTTGTTGCAGCCTTTGTGGATTCCATTGCAGGTGGTGGGGGACTTATTTCTGTTCCAGCCTTTATGCTCTATGGCTTACCACCACATATGGTCCTTGGAACAAACAAATTTTCTGCTACGACGGCATCTTTAACAAGTTCAATCAAATACATAAAATCAGGAACTACAAATAAAGAATTACTTAAATATTTATCGCCTATGACCTTTATTGGAGCTGTCATTGGCGTAAACTTAGTATTAAAAATAAACCAAAGGTATCTTTATGCTATGGTTTTAATACTTATTCTTTTTGTTGGGATATATACGCTTTTTTCAAAAACAATTGGTCAAGAGGATAATTTTATTGGTTTAAATAGAAGAAACCTATTATTGGGTATGATCTTAGCATTATTTATAGGTGGATATGATGGTTTCTTTGGACCGGGGACAGGCTCCTTTTTGATTTTTGGACTTATAAATATTTATGGTTTTAATTTTTTAAATGCTGCAGGAAATGCGAGGTTTTTGAATTTTTTGAGCAATATTGCTTCTTTAATAGTTTTTGCCTACAAAGGAATGGTGGATTACAGAATTGCAATTCCAGTTGCTTTATTTATGATTATAGGAGCGCGCCTTGGAACTAAAGCAGCACTTTTTAAGGGATCTAAATTTATAAAACCTATATTTGTAACGATGTCTATTTTAGTTGCTTTAAGGATGCTATATAATTTCATAAACATATAAAAAGCAGGCAGATGCCTGCTTTATTAGTCTCCAAAGGATATTCCAACGCTTCTTGCAACCTGAACAAGTTCTCCATTTGGATCAACGTATTTTTCTTTTCCTATAACGTCCTCAAGTGGAACATATGATATGTCGTCTCCCTTTAGACATACCATGTTGCCGAATTTCCCTTCTGCTATAAGGTCAACGGCTTTAACTCCGTATCTTGTTGAGAGTATTCTGTCGTATGTTGAAGGTGAGCCTCCTCTTTGAACATGACCTAAAATAGTTGCTCTTATTTCATGAGTTTTTATTCTTTGTTCAAGTTCATTTGCAAGTTTATGGGCAATACCTCCAAGTCTTATTGGGTCTGGGCTGTCCTTTACTATCTTGCTGACTACAACTTCTCCTCCCTTTGGCTTTGCGCCTTCAGCCACAACAATTATGCTAAACAATCTTCCCATTTTTCTTCTTTCTTCTATCTTTTCAATTACTTTATCTAAATCAAATGGTATTTCAGGAATAAGTATAACATCGGCTGAACCTGCAATTCCTGCATGTAGAGCAATCCAACCTGCATTTCTTCCCATAACTTCAAGTATCATAATTCTATGATGGGATTCAGCTGTTGTATGTAGTCTATCTAGGGCTTCAGTAACAACTTCAATTGCAGTGTTAAAACCAAATGTGTAGTCAGTTCCACCAAGATCGTTGTCGATCGTTTTAGGAACACCAACAACCTTAACTCCCTTTCTTGAAAAATCCCTTGCACTTGTTAAAGTTCCATCCCCACCAACAACAACTAAGGCATCAACGCCTTCCTTTTTCATATTTTCAATCGCAACGTCGGAAACGTCCTTTTTAACAATTTGACCATTTTCTTCAACTTGGTAGTCGAAAAGGTTATCTTTATTTGATGTATAAAGTATTGTTCCCCCCTTATGAATAAGCCCAGTTACACTATCTAAAGTAAGAGGAATAAAATCGTTTAGATAAAGCCCCCTATAACCGTATTTGTAGCCAATAACTTCATAGCCGTATTTTAAAATTGCAGTTCTTGTTACAGCTCTTATTACTGCATTCAAACCAGGACAATCTCCACCACCAGTTAAAATAGCAATTTTTTTGATTTGCGACATTAATTACACCCCCGTTATTAAAATCTAACTTATATTATATATTGTTCAAGTAATATATAAAATATTTATTATATTCAAAAAAGTTATTTATTATTAACAAAAAAAGTAGATTAAGAAACAAGATGGACTTTTTTGTCGACAAATAACCTTTTGAAATATTTATTATTTGTGTTATAATAATTAAAAAAAGATTACTAAATTTGACAGGCAGACCTCTTTAACTTGGGAAACCAGGTTAAAAAAAAGAGGTGGGATGCCGTGAGGATTCTGCGCGAAAAAATAGAATACTTAAGAAGGAAGATGGATAGAAGATTGGAAGAAAAAAATTTTATTGTTGATGATGAGATAGTTAAGTTAAGCCAATTATTGGATAAGTATATTGCAAAATATCAAAAAAGGCAAACGAAAATAAATAGGGGTTAGCCCCTATTTTTGTTTGCACTTCTATATAATGTAATTGACAAATTAAAATAATCAATTATAATAAAATTGTAAACGTTATGCACCCGTAGCTCAGCAGGATAGAGCAACGGTTTCCTAAACCGTGTGCCGGAGGTTCGAATCCTCTCGGGTGCACCAGATCAAGCCTTCGGGCTTGATTTTTTATTTTTAAGTGGTGATTTTATGAATCATGAATATTTTATGAAAATAGCTCTCGAAGAAGCTAGAAAGTGCCTTTTTTTAGATGAGGTTCCCGTTGGAGCTATAATAGTTAAGGATGGGAAAATAATAGCAAGGGCTCATAATTTAAGGGAAACCTTAAGGGATGCCACAGCTCATGCTGAAATCCTTGCAATCAATGAGGCATGCATGGCATTAGGAGGATGGCGCCTTTTAGACTGCACTATGTATGTAACCCTAGAACCTTGTCCGATGTGTGCAGGAGCCCTTGTGAATGCTAGGATAAAAACTTTGATTTTTGGGACTAGGGATCCTAAGGGAGGAGCCTGTGGGAGCTTATATAACATTGTAGCAGATGAAAGGCTTAACCACAGAATAGAAATCATTGAAGGAGTTTTGCAGGATGAGTGCAGTAAACTATTAAAAGAGTTTTTCAAAGGCAAAAGAAAAAAGGATTGATAATTTTATATAAAAATTGTAATATATATTTAGTATGGAGAGATGGCCGAGAGGTCTAAGGCACTTGACTCGAAATCAAGCGTGGGGGCAACTCCACCGTGGGTTCGAATCCCACTCTCTCCGCCAATGTCCGGCTTTTGCCGGATTTTTTTATATATTTAAAGGAGGGATAGAATGAAGGTATATATTACCTACCAGATCCCAGAAATTGCAGAAAGACTATTAAAGGAACACTTTGAGGTTGAGGTAAATAGAGGAAGGCATTTAAGCAAGAAGGAACTTATAGAAAAAATAAAGGATGCAGATGGAGTATTATGTCTTTTAAATAATACTATCGATGCAGAAGTTATGGATAATGCTAAAAGGGTAAAGATTTTTGCAAACTATGCGGTGGGTTTTAATAACATAGATGTTCTAGAGGCTAAAAAGAGGGGGATTATCGTTACAAATACGCCGGATGTTTTGACAGATGCAACGGCTGACCTTGCCTTTACTCTATTGCTTTCCGTTGCAAGGAGAATAGTTGAGGCGGATAAATTTACAAGGGAAGGTAAATTTACAGGGTGGGAGCCTAATTTATTTTTGGGTTGTGATATTAAAGGTAAAACCTTAGGCATAATCGGCGCAGGAAGGATTGGTAAAGCCTTTGCTAAAAGAAGTATGGGATTTGACATGAAAATAATATACCATAACAGGAGAAGGGATTTAGAATTCGAAAGGGATTTTAACGCAGTTTATGTAGATAAAGAAACATTAATAAAGGAATCTGATTTTATCTCACTCCATGCACCCTTAACAGATGAAACCTATCATATTATATCTGAAAAGGATTTTGACATGATGAAAGAAACTGCAATTTTAATAAACACGGCAAGGGGACCTCTTGTTGATGAAAAGGCCCTTGTAAAGGCGTTAAAGAATAGAAGAATATTTGGCGCAGGTCTTGATGTTTATGAATTTGAACCTCAAATTGAAGAAGAACTTAAAAGTATGGATAATGTTATACTTTTACCTCATATAGGCAGCGCAACAATAAATACAAGAAATGAGATGGCTCGCCTTGCTGCAGAAAATATAATAAGGGTATTAAAGGGTCAAAAGCCTTTAACACCCGTTGTATAGCTTACTTTTTGCGTTTTGCTAAAGACAAAATAGCACCTAGAGCTATCGATAAAAAGGATGCAATTAATACTCTGTATTCGGATGGAAGTAAAAAGGTTATTGTATGGGCAGGAATCCAAAAGAACGGGATGGTTTTTAAAACCACAAAACTGATAAAGGTATTCCAATCTATTTTTGATATAACATCATTAAGTTTAATCTTTAATATTTTATTAAGTTTACCCTCTCCAAGGTCTATAAAGGTATCGGTTATTCTGTGGAGGGCCATAAAGGTGGGTGCAAAAATAAGGTTCATAAGTGCACTTGTATAAAATGCCGGCCAGAACCTTAAGCTGCTCTTAGGCAGTAAGCTTTTTTCTATGCAAGCACTAACTCCGGAAGAAAATAGATCAAAAACAAGGGCAAAGACCATTCCTAAAAAGCCCCAGATTATAAACCTATAAATTAATCCATAGGGTTTTTTATAGTCCCCTGTTTGAAGTCTTATGGCTAAAAGTTCTCCCATTGTAGCAAGGATGGATACCTTTATAAATCCCATGATATAAGGGTGGGACTTTGTTAGAGTAACAAAAGCAAAATGAGTTGGTTTGTAGATTAGAATAAAAATAACTAATAAAAGAGCGGTAAGCCATAGAAAATCCTTTTTCTTCATCTTTATCCCCCTAAAATTATTGAAATTTTTCGTATTTTTCAATATTATATCATATGTGGGACAACTTTAACAATTTTTAAAGGTTAAGGTGAATATGTTTATGATTATGGAAAAATCGAAAAACAGGGAAATACTACTTGTAGATGACTCAAACTTAATACAAGTTTCTTTAAAAGAAATTCTTCAAATGGAAGGATATTCCGTTGAGTTAGCTTCAAATGTGGATGAAGCTATAGCTGCGATAAAAAGAAAAAATGGCGAGTTTCATCTTATTATTCTTGACGTTCATCTTCCCAATAAAGATGGATTTTATTTGGTAGAACTTCTAAGGAAAGATGAAGAGTTTAAAAATTATAAGAACGTTCCAATTATGATGTTAACTTCTGATGCTACAATGGTTACGGTTAAGAAGGCTATAGAAAAAGGAGTTAATGATTACCTTAATAAACCCTTTAAAACATCTGAAATTTTAAAGAGGGTGGAAAAATTAATATTAGATAAAAAAGAAACAAATTATAAAAAGTTAATTGATGCTCTACAAAATGAAATAGAAAGGGCTAAAAGAGGGAATTATAATTTAACTTTGATTATTGCTAGCTGCGAAAGCGAAAAGGATATAAAGATTAATGAAATCATAAAGGATATATCAAACAGGGTAAGGAAAGTAGACACGGTCCTTGAACTTGGAACTTCAACTTTTTGTGCTATATTGCCCTTTACTGGGTTAAATGGAGCATATGTGGTAATCGATAAGATAAAGGAATATCTTAAAGATAAATGGTATATTGGGGTATCCGAGTTTCCATCTGAGGCAAAAGATGCTCTTGAACTATATAAATTGGCTAAAGAAAAAATAACAAGGGAAATAAATCAAGAAATAAATAAGATAGAAGAACAGAAGGCATAATCTTACAAAAATTGTTATTGAATTATTTCGTTAAATATAGTATAATCTATAAGTGCCATATGGAGAGATGTCCGAGAGGTCGAAGGAGCACGACTGGAAATCGTGTGAACCCCTATAAAGGGTTCCGCGGGTTCGAATCCCGCTCTCTCCGCCATGGCCGTGCTAGACGGGGAGGTAGCGGTGCCCTGTAACCTGCAATCCGCTATAGCAGGGTTGAATCCCTTGCTGAGGTACCTGCCTGTGGGGACTGCCCCTGGCAAGTGGTGTTGATAACTGGGTCCTATGCAACAGAAACCTGTGAACCCCGCCAGGTCCGGGAGGAAGCAACGGTAAGCAGGCACTTCTGTGTGCCATGGGGAAGCCTGGTTGGAGCTAACTACCAGGGTAACGCCTGTAGGTTTATATCAAGGCAAGGTGCACGGCCTTAAAGATCTGGATTGCCAGGTCTTTTTTTATATACAGACATCAAGCTGGTGCTAAGTCACCAGCTTAATTTTTAAAGGAGCTGATTTTATGAGAATTGCTCTTTATAGAAAATGGAGACCTCAAAACTTTGACGAAGTTGTCGGACAGGAGCCTATTATTAAAACTTTAAAAAATCAAATAAAAGCTGGACATATATCTCACGCTTATCTGTTTTCAGGAACTAGAGGAACAGGTAAAACATCGACAGCAAGGATATTTGCAAAGGCTATAAACTGTTTAAATCCAATAGATGGGAATCCATGTAATGAGTGTGAAATATGCTCAGGTATAAACAAAGGAACATTACTTGATTTTATTGAAATAGATGCTGCATCTAACAATAGAGTTGAGAATGCCAGGGATCTTATCGATACTGTTTCAATTCCTCCTTCAAAGGCAAAATACAAGGTATATATAATAGATGAAGTTCATATGCTGTCAACTCATGCCTTTAATGCTCTTTTAAAAACCTTAGAGGAACCCCCTGAATATGCTGTATTTATATTAGCTACAACAGACCCTCAAAAGGTTCCGGTAACTATTTTATCAAGATGCCAGAGGTTTAATTTTAAGAGAATTAAAAAGGATGAGATTAAGGAAAGGTTAAAGCTTATTTTAAACGAAATTGGGGTAGAGATTGAAGAAAATGTTTTGGATCTTATAGCTTCATATTCTGATGGTGCATTAAGAGATGCCTTGTCTTTACTTGATCAATTGGTTTCTACAGTAAGCGGCAAAATAGATTATGAAAGCGTTATATCAATACTAGGTTTAACATCAAAGGAAAATATTTTTAAACTTGTTGATTTGATAATTGAAAAGGATATTCAAAATTCACTGAAACTTGTAGATAAAATTATATTAGAAGGTAAGGATATAAACAATTTTATAGAAGAAATTATTGCCCATCTTAGAAACCTTTTAATGGTAAAAGTCTCTAAAAATCCTACAGAAATTATAGATGCAAGTATAGACTATATAAAAGAGCTTAAAAATCAAGCAGGCAGAATTTCAAGTGAAGAAATAATGAGGGGGATAAATATATTTATAGAGGCGGAAAACGATGCAAAAACATTTATGCAGCCAAGGATCGCCCTTGAGATGGCAGTGATTAAGTTTTGTAGAATAGAATATGACACTTCCTTAGAAGTTATTTTAAATAGATTAAATAGATTAGAGGAAGCTATAAAATCTGGAAATGTAACTATAAATGTAAATTTAAAGGAAGAAAAGAAAAAGGAAACAAAACAAATATTAAAGGTAGAAGAAACAGAAAAACATGAGGCAAAGGAGGAGGCTGCATTAACTGTTGATGTTACTTTAGATGAAGCTAGAATAGCATGGCAGGATGTTTTAAATTATTTAAAAGTAAATAAAAGGATGAGCCTTGCTTCCCTGCTTAATTTAGGGGATGTTACATCTGTAAAAAATGGGGAAATAACTATAACCTTTGAAGGTAAATATGCCTTTTCAAAAAAGAAAATCGAAGAGAGAGACAATAAAAATTTTATTATAGAGGCCTTCTCTAAGGTTTTAAGAAAACCAGTTAAAATAAGACTTGAGGTTAAAGAGGAAAAGAATGATATAGAGGAAGCTATTAAAAAGACAAAGGAAATTTTTGGTGAAGATATAGTTGAAGTGGTTGAGTAAATTAATGGCTTGGAGAGATATAAAAAAAATGGTATAATTTTTAAAGACCTACATTCAAGTATTTGCATATAATAATATAAAGGCTACAAGGAGGTTTTAAAATGTTTAAAGGTGGAATGCCACCAATGGGAGGCGGATTTAATAATTTAATAAAGCAAGTTCAAAAAATGCAAAAACAAATAGAAGAATTTCAGGAAGAACTTCATAATAGAACTTTTGAAGCTTCAGCTGGCGGTGGTGCTGTAACTGCAGTGGTAAACGGTAAAAAACAGCTTCTTGAAATAAAAATAAAGAAAGAAGTTGTTGATCCAGATGACGTTGAAATGCTTCAAGATTTAATTCTTGCTGCAGTTAATGAGGCTACAAATAAAGCAGAGGAAACTGTGACAAGCGAAATGGCAAAGATAACTGGTGGGCTTCAAATGCCAGGTCTTTTTTAATGTGGGGTGATTTTTTTGAATTTTTATCCCCATTCCCTTTTGAAACTTATTGATGAGTTTACTAAATTTCCAGGAATAGGGCCAAAGACTGCCCAAAGATTAGCCTTTCATGTTTTAAACATGGATGAAAAAGATGTAGAGAGCTTTTCAAAGGCTCTTATAGATGCAAAAAAGAATATAAAGTATTGTTCCGTTTGTGGTAACCTAACGGATGTGGATCCATGTATAATATGCAAGAATACAGAGAGGGATAAAACAACTATCTGTGTTGTTGAAGAACCAAAGGATGTTATCGCAATGGAAAGAACAAGGGAGTTTTTTGGAATATATCATGTGCTTCACGGTTCTATCTCTCCGTTAGGTGGGATTGGTCCGGATGATATTAGAATAAAAGAGCTTTTATCTAGAATTACTCCTGAGGTTAAGGAGGTAATACTAGCAACAAACCCAAATGTTGAGGGTGAAGCAACAGCAATGTATATTGCAAGGCTTTTGAAACCTTTAGGAGTAAAAGTTACAAGAATAGCCCATGGAATCCCCGTAGGCGGGGATTTAGAATATGCCGACGAAGTGACTTTAAGTAAAGCATTAGAAGGAAGAAGGGAAATTTAAATCCCTTCTTTTTTTGTCTTCATCAAAAAAACTCCTTCAATTCCAATTAAACTCCTTCAAAAGAAAATAAAGTCGTTCAAAAAGGAAGAGTAAATTTAAGGCTCTTCCTTTTAGTATAATTTTAGGATTTCAGGAGAATAGGAAGATAGGGTGTTAGGGTATGGAGTTTTTTAGGGTTTAAGTTATATAGGATTATAGTTGATAAAGAGGATTGATTTGGAATTAGAAATGAGGGAAATCAAGTGTTAAGGAAATAGGGATTTGATAGAGAAAAAATATGATTAAATATCAGAAAAAGATATACCCCTATCTTATTAAAATCCTATTCCCTTATAAATCCTATAACCCTAAAAAACTAATCCCTTACCCACCCTAAATTTTGAACAACTTTATTTTCTTTTTCGATATATTAATTTGGAAAATAAAGGATAAAAATTGGAAATTTTTTTGAGAATTTTGAAGGAGTTTTTTTACTGGTATTATATGGGAGGTAGATTTTTCAAGGGTTTTTAAGGGGTGGTTTTGAAGGAGTTTTTTTGACGATAACATTTTGTGTCTTCATCAAAAAAACTCCTTCAATTCCAATTAAACTCCTTCAAAAGAAAATAAAGTCGTTCAAAAAGGAAGAGTAAATTTAAGGCTCTTCCTTATAACCAACTATTTTTTTTAATGCTTTTTGCACAGCATCTTTAGATGTTCCCCAAGGAGCATCGGCATTTAAATAATCAAACTTTTTAATAAACCACTGAATTTCCTTTTGTAATTCCTTTAAACTTTTGTTTTGAATTTCTTTTGTAACTTCAATAAATTCATTAATTTCCGTTTCGTAAGTATTATGATGATTACAATATGATAATATTAATAAATAATGATTTTTACAAAAACCTTTACAGGTTTTATATAAGGTTTTAAAATCCTTTTCCCTAATCCAAAGATGTATCAAAATGCCTATATTATCAATGATATGGGTATGAATTTTATTACATATAAAACATTCTTGATTATTATCATATCTAATATTGTTGTGGGGTTTAAATATTTTGTGAATTAAAGAATCTTTATTTATTGATTGAGCACTTTTTTCAATATTATTTATTTCAACATCTATTATCTTATCTAGAATCAATGCTAAACCAAGCTTGTCATAGGCTCTATTAAGTTTTTCAAAATGCCATTTACAAAATGAGAATTCATCTCCTACTTTTGCGTAAAACTCAGAATCCATTACCATTTCTCCCAATATAACTTCTATTAATTGCCTTTCATATTCATTTTGAATTAAACACAGGGGACATTCAGCTGTTTTATTTTCAAAGGCTTCATAAACTCTTATTTGTTCAATGGATAACTTCATAGCTTTCACACCTTTGCTGAATATTAAAACTCTTAATTATTATATATCAATAATCTGTTTAAATCCACCACATTTTGGGAATAATAACAAATAACATGTGGGAGGTGGATTTTTTATGGAAATGAATATAAAATTTGCTGAAAAGCTAAATATTGCTAAAGAAAAGGTTGACGAAAATGATGTATTAAAGGATGAATTCAAGGCTGCAGTTTTAGAGCTTGAACTTATAAGAAATTATATAAATTATGTGGATGATCCTGACCTTATAGAATATGCAATTTATGCTGAAAAGGCAATTCAAAAAAGAATTGCCTATATTTTAAAGAAGTTAAGGTAATAATATTTTTTTGTTTGAATAAATATGATTTAAGGGGGGATTTCTATGATGTTGAATATAGATCAAAGTATAATTTATTATTTAGGTGTAGTTATATTTTTAATTTTATTGGTCCTTTCAATGAAATTAAAAAATTTGATCATATTTAAGATTATATTAAAAACAGCAATTGGGGGACTTATTGTTTTTGCTATGAACATATTACTCAATCTTTTTCAAACGGCTATTCCGCTCAATTTAATAACATCGTTTTTAGTGGGAGTTTTAGGTATACCAGGGCTTTTACTAATATTTTTAATTAAATATGTAGTATATCCATTATAAAAAATAAATAAATATTTTTATAGGATTCGATATATGCCGAATCCTTTTTTATTGTTTGAAATTATTGACTTTATATGTAGGGTTTGTTACAATCTATTTGATAACCTGTTATATTTTTGACTATTCTTAATTTTACTATTTTTAAAGAACTGTTATTAATTAATAATTATTATGTTATACTTGAATTTCTTTTTAAATGAAGGGAGGAAAAAGTAAAATGGGTAAGCTAGTTGAAATTCGTTGGCACGGTCGTGGTGGACAAGGTGCTAAGACAGCTTCATTACTTCTTGCAGAAGTAGCTTTTAATACGGGAAAGTATATTCAAGGTTTCCCAGAATATGGTCCAGAAAGAATGGGGGCTCCAATTACTGCTTACAACAGAATAAGCGATGAGCCAATAACAATCCACAGCAATATTTATGAACCAGATTATGTAGTTGTTGTTGACGAAACATTAATCAAGTCAGTTCCAGTTACAGCAGGATTAAAGGAAGGTGGAGCAGTTATAGTAAACACTGCAAAGTCACCTGAAGAAATTAAAAAGGAATTAAACTTCAACGGAAAGGTTTATACAATTGACGCAAGAAAGATTTCAGAAGAAACACTTGGAGCATACTTCCCAAATACTCCAATGCTTGCAGCAGTTGTTAAGATTACAGGTGTTATTCCAGTTGATGTATTCTTAAACGATATTGAAGCTTCATTCAAGCATAAGTTTGCAAACAAGCCACACGTTGTTCCAAAGAATATGGAAGCTGTAAAGAGAGCACTTGAGGAGGTGAAGGGAAATGAATAATAGAAAGATGAATATAACACCAAATACTACTTGGAAGGAAACTACACCAGGTGGAGTAATTCTTGATGCTGGTAATGCAGAGGATTTTAAAACTGGTGACTGGAGAGCAATGAGACCAGTATGGCATGAAGATAAATGTAAACACTGCCTACTTTGCTGGGTAGTATGTCCAGACAATTCAATCCTTGTTGAAGACGGAAAGATAAAGGGATTTGATTATGATCACTGCAAAGGATGCGGAGTTTGCACAAAGCAATGTAAGTTTGGCGCACTTGACTTCGTTCCAGAAGAATAATGAGGGGAGGATTAGGATATGGCAAAGAGAGTTTCTTTAAGTGGTAACGAAGCAGTTGCATTTGGTATGAAACAGATAAATCCAGATGTTGTTGCTGCTTTCCCTATAACACCATCAACAGAAGTTCCACAATACTTCTCACAATTCGTTGCTAATGGAGAAGTAGATACAGAATTCGTAGCAGTTGAATCAGAACACAGTGCGATGTCAGCATGTATAGGTGCTGCAGCAGCAGGTGGAAGAGTTATGACTGCAACAGCATCAGCAGGTCTTGCACTTATGTGGGAAATGCTTTATGTTGGTGCATCAATGAGACTTCCAATGGTTCTTGCTGTTACAAATAGAGCACTTTCAGGACCAATCAATATACATAACGATCACTCAGATACTATGGGTGCAAGGGATTCAGGTTGGATTCAGCTTTATGGTGAATCAGCTCAAGAGGCATATGATAACTTAATTCAAGCAGTAAGAATAGGAGAACATAAAGACGTTCAGCTTCCAGTTATGGTTTGTTATGACGGATTTATAACAAGCCATGCAGTTGAAAACCTTGAGATGCTTGATGATGAAGAAGTTAAAAAGTTTGTTGGAGTAAAAAGAGAAGCTCCATTTGCTTTAATTGGACAAGACCCAGTTTCAATGGGACCACTTGATCTTCCAAACCACTATTTTGAACACAAGAGACTTCAAGCGGAAGCTATGAAGAATGCAAAGAAGGTAATCTTAGAAATTGCAGCAGAATATGAAAAGTTAACAGGAAGAAAATATGGCTTCTTTGAAGAATACAAAATGGAAGATGCAGAAGCTGCAATAGTAGTTATCAACTCTACTGCAGGAACTGCAAAGTTCGTTGTTGACAATTTAAGAGCACAAGGCAAGAAGGTTGGTCTTATAAAGATTAGAGTGTTCAGACCATTCCCAGCAGAAGAGCTTGCTGAAGCTCTAAAGAATGTTAAGGCTGTTGCAGTAATGGATAAGGCTGATAGCTTCTCAGCAGCAGGTGGCCCATTATTTGCTGAAGTTAGAAGTGCTATGTATGGAAGAGCAGATGGAAAGATAGTTACTAATTATATATACGGTCTTGGCGGAAGAGACGTTACTACAACTCAAATTGAAAAGGTTTATGCTGACCTATTCAATGCAATTGAGACAGGAAAATACGAAGTTTACAACTACTTAGGTGTAAGAGAATAGGAGGTGTTTTTATGCCAAATTTAAAGGAGCTTTCTAAGAAGAAGGTTAGATTTACCGGTGGACATAGAATGTGCGCAGGATGTGGAGCGCCAATGGTTGTTAACTGGATACTTAAGGCATTAGATGATGATGAAAGAGCTGTTATTTCAAACGCAACTGGATGTCTTGAAGTTTCAACATGTCTTTATCCATATACATCATGGAAGGATTCTTGGGTTCATACTGCTTTTGAAAATGCTGCAGCTACATGCAGTGGAACTGAAGCTGCCTTTAAAGCTTTGAAGAAAAAAGGATTTGTTGATGGAAAGTATAAGTTCATAGCATTTGGTGGAGACGGTGGAACATATGATATCGGTTTACAATCCCTTTCAGGTGCTATGGAAAGAGGACATGATATGCTCTATGTATGCTATGATAACGGAGCATATATGAATACTGGTATCCAAAGATCATCAGCAACTCCTTATGGTGCAGATACAACAACTTCACCAGCAGGAAAAGTAAAGCAAGGTAAAGAACAGTTTAGAAAAGACTTAACTGAAATTATGGTAGCACACCATATTCCATATGCTGCACAAACTGTTCCTGTAATTCCTGGAACTCCATATATGTTTGACCTTTACAACAAGGCTGAAAAGGCGTTTAAGATTACAGGTGCTAAGTTTATGAACGTTTTAACTCCATGTCCAAGAGGTTGGAGAATTGATACTGCAACTGAGCTTGAAGTTGTTAAGGCTGCAGTTGAAACATGTTTCTGGCCACTTTATGAAGTTGAAAATGGAGAATACAAGATAAACTATATTCCGAAGGAAAAGAAGCCAATAACAGAATGGTTAAAACTTCAAGGAAGATTTAAGCATCTATTAAAGCCAGAAAATGAACATATAGTTCAAAAGATACAAGAAGAAGTAGATAGAAGATGGGAAAGACTTTTATTCCTTGCAAAGGTTAAATAAAAAAGCTTCGGGCAAATGCCCGAAGCTTTTTTATGTGATAGGGGTTATTCTCTAAAGGGTTAAATATATGTTGGTTTATTTTAAATATAACATAAATGATAATGAATGTCAATATCACATTTTTCTAACCATGCATTTAGAAAATATTAAAAATATTTTTAAATTTTCGAAAAAATTGAAGGAAAATTTTGCTTATTATAGAAATATAAATTAGATATAATCATTTTTTTAAAGGAGGGGGTTTTATGTCAAGAAAGGGTCTTCCTGAAGGCGCTTATGGTCTTAAGGAGGGACAAAAGTATGTGCCTTACATTCCATCAGAAAAGGTTATGCCTGAGTTTACTGCTTTGTCAATAGTTGTAGGTATACTTTTGTCCATCATATTTGGTGCCGCAAATGCTTATCTTGGACTTAAAGTTGGTATGACAATTTCAGCATCAATACCAGCGGCAGTTATTTCAATGGCAATAGTTAGAGTTGTTTTAAGAAGAAAGTCAATTCTTGAAAACAACATGGTTCAAACTATCGCATCAGCTGGTGAATCCCTTGCAGCAGGTGCAATCTTTACACTTCCAGCATTATTTTTATGGGGAGAAAGCCCAGATGCATTAACAATGGGAATAATTACATTTGTCGGTGGTACTCTTGGTGTTCTTTTCATGATTCCTATTAGAAGATATTTAATTGTTCAAGAACATGGAAAACTTCCATATCCAGAAGGAGTTGCTTGTGCTGAAGTTTTAGTTGCAGGTGAAGAAGGTGGAACAGGTGCAAAGTATATATTCATGGGAGGACTTGTAGGACTTGTTTATAAGTTCTTAGGGGACGGATTAAAGCTATTCCCAACTGAAATAGAATGGGAAATTAAAGGATATGAAGGCGCTGCAATTGGTGCTGATGTTTACCCAGCTCTTCTTGGTGTTGGATTTATAGTTGGTCCTAGAATTTCTGCTTATATGCTTGGTGGTGCAATCCTTGCATGGCTTGCATTTATACCAATGATTACATTCTTTGGACATTACATTACAGAACCAATTTTCCCTGCAGCAGCTCCAATAAAGGAACTTGGATACTGGGGAATTTGGAGTAAGTATATAAGATACATTGGTGCAGGTGCCGTTGCAACTGGCGGTATAATTAGTTTAATTAAGGCTCTTCCAACTATAATCAACTCATTTAAAGATGCAATGAAGGGATTTGGAGCAAAGGCAGCAGGAAAGATAGAAAGAATAGATAGCGATATGGATGCAAAATGGATTATTGGTGGAGTAATAATTCTAGTTGTTTTAATGGCAGTTCTTCCACAAATTCCAGTTGGTGTTTTAGGTGCAATCCTTATCGCTATATTTGGATTCTTCTTT
>Ga0073360_112_pt1 | contig 133177 bp, 130 predicted proteins | sample YelNatPosite1Avi_FD_63906 | JGI IMG/M metagenome (GOLD analysis project Ga0073360, IMG submission 63906) | Hot spring thermophilic microbial communities from Obsidian Pool, Yellowstone National Park, USA - site 1 Avi (version 2) (version 2) | ecosystem: Environmental > Aquatic > Thermal springs >... | reverse complement strand
TTAGCAGTTTCAACTGCCTTTTCAACATCCTTCCTATTATATTTAACCTCATTATTAACCTCATTATTTTGCTTATCAAACTTAATATTATTTAACTCAACCTGTTTCAAATTTTGAAAATTAACGTTATTTACCCTTTGTATTTCCATCCTTCCCACCCCTTACTTATTCTATTTTATTTATCGGAAAAAGTTTTTTGAGCTTTAGTGTTAAACAGCACATTATTCCATCTAAAAATCAATTCAAAAATGCAAATTATTTTAACCTCGCATGTTTCTAAAGGATGAAATAAATTGCATTCTTTCAAGTCAAATTTCTTTATCCTCAACAATGCATAATTTTTAGTTTTTTACAAATAATCATATTAAACTGAACAACAAAAATATAGGGGAAAAGCCAAATTCTCAATCACCGCTTTTCCCCTAAATCTGAAATTTTGTTGTTCTTTAATTATGATTATATCCAAATTTTCTAACTTTATTCATCAATATTTGTTTTTAGGGGAAGCATCTTTCTATCCAACTCAATATGGCTGTAAAAATTGTGGCTATATGGGTAAACTCCATAGGCATGGATACTATTATCGTAACGTTATTACCGTATTTGGAACTTACAAAATCAAAGTATTACGTGTTAAATGTCCATCTTGTAAAAAAACTCATGCTCTTTTACCTCACTTTCTTGTCCCATATTTTCAATACTCTTTTTATACTATTCTTTTTCTTCTGTTCCTTAAGTTTGTTCTTGGTTCTTCATATAGTGAAATTCTTTCTCAGGTTAAAAAATTTAACTCCCTCTGTGCTCTTAATACTGCTTCTTTAAGTAGATTCCACAAAAGATTTATCTCTAAATTTAATGAAATTAAAGCCTTCTTTGCTTATTCTACTGATATTTATCCTGAGGCTGATTTTAATAACTTTGGTATTTTAATTAAATACATCATCTCTTTTGAAAGAAGAAATATATCCTTCAATACTTCATATTTTAGTTCAATGCCTTCATATTTCTTTTCTCCTTGATGAGCAGTCGTGTAATTAGGGGAAGTGTCCTTTTTTTTGCTTTTTTAAGTCCTTTTTCAATTTATTTAAGCATTTTTTGAACCTTTTAAGTCCCGCTTTACATTATTTTGTTTTCATATCAACCATCTATTTCCATTTTATTCTCATCCTAAACATCCCACATAATTTAATAGGGATATGCTCCTAACAATTTGTCCATAATTTTAGTATAACTTAAAAAGGAGGTTTTGTTATGGATGAGGATTTAAGGCAAAAGATCGCTCTTTTTCGTTATTCTCTCATTGCACCTGTTATCACCAATACATATACTCAGTCTTCAGTAAAAGAATATTTTCAAGAAATTTGTGCTAAACAGTATGATACTCCCACTGGGAAAAAAGAATTCGCTCCTTCTACTGTTAAGGATTGGCTTCGCTTGTATAGAAAGTATGGTATTAATGGTCTTTATCCTAAGTTTAGAAAGGATAAGGGTAATTTCAGAAAATTATCTAATGAAGCTAAGGAATTTATTTTGTCTTGTAAGGCCGAATTCCCTTCTCGTTCTGCTAAGTCCATTTATTTTGAATTAATTGCTCGTGGCTATTTTTCTATAGGTGAAATTTCTCTGTCAACCGTTCAAAGATTTTTAAGCAAAAATTCTTTGCCCTTAGAGAATAAATCTTCCGAAAGAAGGGCCTTTGAATTTGAATATCCTAACGACTGCTGGCAATCGGATATTTCTTCTGGTCCATACTTAACTATCGATGGTAAAAAACACAAAACATATATCGTTGCTTTTTTAGATGATGCTTCAAGATTAGTCGTTAGTTGCAAAGCTTTTTTTGAGGATAATTTTGTATCTTTGTTATCAGTCTTTAAAGATGCTGTATCTAAAAGAGGTATTCCTAAGAAAATATTCGTTGATAACGGCAAGGTTTACAAGTCTGAACAAATGGAGTTTATCTGTGCTTCCTTAGGAACTATTCTCTGTTTTGCAAAACCATACTCCCCCCAATCAAAGGGCAAAATCGAAAGGTGGTTTAAAACTCTTCAGGAGCAATGGCTTGGTAGTATCGATTGGTCTAACTTTTCTTCCATCGATGAGTTAAATCTATATTTGCAGGAGTATGTTGAGGGTGTTTACAATGTCAGTTATCATTCATCTATTAAACAAAAGCCTATTGAAAAATATATGAAGCATATTGAAAAGATAAAATTTGTCCCTTCTAAACAAGAGATTGATTATTTATTCCTCTATCGTGTTACTCGCAAGGTTAGAAATGATTGCACTATTCAACTACAGAATATTTCCTTTGAAGTCCCTTTTAAGTATGTCGGTGAAAGAATTAATGTTCGTTATGACCCTTCTTCTTTAGATAAAGCATATATTTTTTCTGATGATAACCATATTTTAGACACTATTTACCCGGTTAACAAAATTGACAATTCCAAAGTAAAAAGACAAAGAAATATTAAACCTATTGATTTTTCAAGTTTTTCTACAAATTCAAAGGAGGTTTGATTATGTTTACTGCTTTTTATGGTCTTTCTTTTGATCCTTTTCAAAAGGATATAGATACAAAATTCTTCTTCAAATCTAATGACTTTAATCAGGCCATTTCACGACTCGACTTCTTAAAAAATGTTAAGGGTTTTGGTCTTTTAACTGGAGAGCCCGGCTCTGGTAAATCATCTCTTTTGAGATATTTTGTTAATTCTCTGAATCCTAATCTTTTTAAATGTGTATATATTCCTCTATCTACTTTAACTGTTATGGATTTTTACAAGGCCCTTTGTGATGGTCTTGGCATTATTCCATCATTTAAAAAGGTTTCTATGTTCAAGCAGATACAAGAATCAATATACACATATTATCATAGCAAAAACATAACTCCTATTATCATATTAGATGAAGCTCAATTCCTTAAAAATTCAATACTTGACGATCTAAGAATAATTTTTAACTTTCAAATGGACTCTAAAGATTGTGCTGTTCTTATTCTTTCCGGTCAAACTCAATTTATATCTCAAATTCAAAGGCAACCGCATGAAGCACTAAGACAAAGAATTGTTGTTAATTACTCTTTAAAAGGATTAACCTTAGATGAAGTAAAGCTGTATATCCCATATATGCTTAAAATTGCTGGTTGCACTGAGCCAATATTCACTGATGATGCACTGGAACTTCTTTATTCAAGCTCTAATGGGCTTTTAAGGCCACTAAACGCAATTGCAAGAATGAGCTTGATTGCTGGAGCTAACAAAAACACAAGAGTTATTGATAGTGAGCTTATTTACGAAGCTCAGACTGAAGTAAATATTTCAGCTTAACCATGAGGGGTTACCCCTCTTTTTTTATGTTCATTAAGGATTAAACATTTTGACTTTTTTTCTGTTTTTTTGTGGTGCAAATTATTTCATCCTTGCATTTTTAGCTATTTTAAATCCTTTTTAGGTTAAATTAATTTGAATTTTTTGAGATGAAATAATTTGCCGAATAACACCTTCTTCTTTTGCCTCAATTAATCTAGTTATCTCATCCCGCAACGCAGCCATCTTTGCTTCATATGCCATTCTTACTTTCTTAGCTTCTTTTATTATTTCAAAAAACTATCTGTTTGCTTTTTGTTTTCATTTTTCTTAGCCATATTTTCACCTTAGTTTAGCATATTTTTTCTTATTTCTTCAATATCTGTTATTTGTAACCCTGTAATTTCAGCAACTGTTTCAACATCTATCCCTTTTCTTAGCATCCTTTCAGCTACTTCTTTTTTCCCTTCTATCTTGCCTTCCATTCTTCCTTTTTTAATTCCTATTTCTATTCCTTCTTCTCTTCCCTTTTGCTCAGCAACATGCAATCTCGTCATTTCATCCCTAATTGCAGCCATCTTTGCTTCGTATTCCATTCTTGCTTTCTTGTCCTTACTTATTATCTTTAAAAGGTTGTATGCGTAGTTGATGTCCTCATTTTTCTTTGAGAGCACATCAATCACCTCCTTGTTCCCATCTATGAATTCCATCCACATTACTAGTGGGTCATTTTCATCTCTTGGAACTTCTTTGTCATATAACTTCTTAAGCTCTAAAAAATGTATTTCTAATACATCTGTTAGCTTATAACTTGTTTCATCTTCATATATGTGAAATGTTGAGTTTAACTTCTTTAATGGTGTTACATTAAAATCTACTATGTTTATTGTTATGCACTTTTTAAGGTCAGTATATTTTCCGCCTGCTTCTATTTGCCCAGTATACATCTTACTCCAGTAAAAAAGAGTCCTTTCTGCCATGTAACCACTATCTAAAATTTGAACTTCTATGTCTATTTCTTTTTCATCTTTTGTTTTTACTCTTACATCAAGAACTCCCTTTTTATCTTTCTTGTGATTCTTTATTAATTCACTGTTTAGTATCTCAAGTCCCTCTAATTCTTCCTTTGAAACTCTTAAAACTGCACTTAAAAATGAAACTAATACTTGTTTGTGTTTTTCATTGCCAAATATGTGCTTAAACACAAAATCTATTTTGGGTGGTATTATTTCATAGTCTTTATCAATCACTTCATCTTTAACTACTTCTTTTATTTTATTCTTATTAGGCATTGTATCTACCTCCTAATTCCTTATTATTATTTTAGCAGGATTTTTTATTTTATGCTACCATTTATATTGTATTAGCAATTTCCACATAAATGCTAAAAGAGGAAGGCTTTTATCTTACCTTCCCCTTATTATTTCCCAGGTTAAAGATTTATTTAAAATTTTTATTTTCAACTTTTTTACATCATTTCTTTAGCTGGTTGCTTAATTTGAATTATTAAACGAGTTTTATTTGGTGTAATTGTTTATGGATTATTGGAAATGATGGGATCTTGATTTGTCGTTCATTCTTACAATTGTTTTTCAGCGAGATTTTTATATGTTTTTCAAAGAGTTGATTTTATATTTTTAAATAGGAATTTATTTTTAAAAGAAAAAGACCCTTATATGTCTTCTACTGCTCATTAGTATTTTCCATTTCAAGTAATATTATCTCCTGCTGAAGCTTTTTAATCTGCCTTCCTATGGTAGTGTAAATAATTTTGTGTATTTAAATTGATTTGCACTCTTTCTTGGTAAAAATTTGCTGTAAGTGGTAAAATAAAATGGGTTCTCCCGTAAATTTGGTGAAAAAATAAAGAAAAATACTTTTTATTTGCCTGTTAATTTTAACCATTAAATTTGATACAACACTTTCTTCCTAAGTAACTCAAATCCTGCACGCCCAAACATTTGTCTTTTTATAGTTTTAAGTCTATTCACATGTCCTTCTAATAAAGCATTGCTAAAATCAGTTTTTAGAATATTTAAGGTTGCTTCATAATCATTATAAATTCCTTTAACAAATACACTGAGTTCCTTAAATTCTGATTCTTCAGCTTCTTTCAACCAATTTATGAATTTATCTACTTCCCTTTTTTCTATTATTATTTTAAAGTTTTGTATTAGATTATAGAGCCTGCTTAAATCACTTTTATTTTTTAATACAGTTTCAAGTTTGGCCTTATCACTATATTTTAAATGTTCAACGTCTTTCCACAAAAGTTCTATTAACTTTTCTAAAGTTATCTTTTGTTACCTTTCTTTTTCCTGCCCTTCTGAATCTATCTCAATTTTCAATTTGCTTACATGGTATCTGACAGTTCTATCGCTTCCTGTATATCCTTTTTCTCTTATTAATTTATAAATCTCTGATGCAAATACTCCATCTTGATATTTTTCTTTAATAAAATCTAAATATTCATCAATAATACTTGATTTTTTAATTGTCTTTAAATCAGGCATTTCTTCAATTTGAAGATATTTAGTAACTGTTTTATAATCTAAACCTGTCCTTCTTGAAATTTCAGATTTACTTAAGTGTAATGATTTAAGATATTTAACTTCCTGAATCTTTTCATGCTTTTTAAATAACCTCTCTTGTTGTTTTTGTTGAATCTTGGTTAGCTTTTTATTTTCTTGTTTTTCTGTGTTGCATATAAATGCTTAGTTTATTTTAATTCGTATCCCCGATGAATATTTTCTAATAAGTATATTTTTTAATACATTGAAGGCATTATTAAGTAAATGCCATTTATCTGCTATTTGTTTGGCTTCAGGTATGACATTACTTATTGCTTTATAATATGTTAAAGATCTATCTCGCGTAATGATTTTAACATTGTTATGCTCTTTAAGCCACCCTTCAATTGTTTGAAGGTTTCTGTCCTTAAGAATATCTATAGGTTTCCTTGTTTTTAAATCACATATTAATGTTCCATAATTTGTGCCTTTTTTAAAAGCCCAATCATCAATTCCTATTTCTGTGTAATCTGAATTTATTTTTATTTCAGTATTTTTAATAATTCTTATTGCGGTATCAGCACTAAGTGGAGTAAATAATTGGCTAATAATTTTAGATGCTAACTCTGCACTTAATACAAAAACTATTTTTTCAATTTGTTTATTAAGTCTTTGGGTTCTTCTTTGATATCTTTGAACAAAGTCAGTATGTCTTTCTGTAAAAATCTTTAAATCGCATTCTGAATTAGTGCAAAAGAATTTTCTTGAAATAATATATAGTGTTATTTTAAATGTTGATATTGGTAAATCTGCTACTTTTCTAATATATGTGCTATGAATTTTAAAACTTGGAGTATTACATTTGGGGCATAAACATTGTTTTGAATTTGAAATAATTGTGATTTCAATCATATTATCATGAATTTTTGTTTCTTTTACAGAGTAATTTGGTTGGAATATTGTTGTAAATATTTTCAAAATAAACACCTTTCTAATTTAAAATAATTTATCTTTATTATACCATTTAGAAAGGCAAATTCCTTTCACCAAATTTGCGGGAGAACCATAAAATGGAGAGATTTCGGAAGTTAAAAATCCCGAAAATTTACCAGTAATATATACAGCAACTATCTTCTCCTGTTAAAATTTAATTAGTTTAAGATAACAGGGGGAGATATTGTGGGAATCATAAATGGTAAAAAGAAGGGATGGAGATTGTTTTCTGAAATCAAAAACCTAAAGGGAAATGGCTTGAAAAAGTCTCAAATTGCAAGATATCTGGGGGTGGATTACAAAACGGTTAGTAAATACTTCAACATGACACCTGATGAATTTTCAGATTTAAACAGAAAGAGAAAAAAGAAAAAGCTTGATATCTACAAGGATCAGATACTTGAATGGCTTAGCACTTATCCTGATTTATCATCGGCTCAGATAACTGACTGGATTAAAGAAAGATATGGCAATGTTCCGTGTTCTGAAAGATCAGTAAGGGCATATATAAGTTCCTTGAGAAGTGAATACAAAATACCAAAGCAGGGACACAAAAGACAATATGAAGCAGTAGAAGAATTAGAAATGGTATTCCAAGCACAGGTGGATTTTGGTCAGATTTGGGTTGATACTATAGATGGCTCAAGAATAAAGCTGTATTGCTTTGCCATGGTTCTATCACATTCAAGAATGAAGTTTGCCTACTGGCAGGCCAAGCCCTTTACCACCACAGATTTTGTTGAAGCACACGATAAAGCATTTGAATTCTTTGGTGGAAGAACTAAAGAGATTGTTTATGATCAAGATAGGCTTCTTGCAGTTGATGAAAACTTTGGTGATGTAATATATACTGAAGAATTTCAAAAATATGTGGACTTTATGAAATTTAAAATTAGATTATGTAGACCATATGACCCAGAAAGTAAGGGAAAAATAGAAGCGGTAGTGAAATATGTTAAGAATAATTTTGCAAAACATAGAGTTTTTGAAGATATAGATTCATTTAATAAATCCTGCTTAGAATGGCTCGATAGAACAGGTAATGCAAACGTTCATGGGACAATAAAAAGAATACCGAAAGAAGTGTTTGCACTCGAAAAACAACACTTAATTCCGGTATCCCCAAAACAAAATTCACCTAAGAACATTTTAACCTATGTCGTTAGAAAAGACAATACCTTATTGTATAAGCAAAATAGGTATCAATTACCCAAAGGAACTTATGAACCTGGTAAAAAGGTTAATGTTGTTATCGAAGGTGAATTTATCAAAGTTTTGGATATTGAAAAAAATAATTTAATAGTTAAGCATAGGATATCCAATGAAAGGGGGAAGTTGATAAAACTTTCGCATCCTGAAAGAGATAGAAATACTGAACTTGATAAGCTTTATGATGATGTTTTTAGATTGCTTGGCTTTTCAGAAGAAGCTAAAATCCTGTTAGATGAAATCAGAAAAGAAAAAGCAAGATATTTTAGGGATCAATTAAGTCTTTTAAAAAAAGCAGTAGAAGGCATTGATGCTGATGTAATTAATAAAGCTTTAATGTATTGCTTGGAAAGAAGGATGTATTCAGCTACGCTTTTTAAAGAAGCGGTTGAATATTTCAATCTTAAAGAAAAAGAAAAAATAGACACAGAAAAACAGAAAACAAATCCTATCCCTGAAAAATACAAGAATGTAAAACCTGACATAAGAAGCATTGAAGAATATTGCAAGATAATTGGAGGGATAGGGCAATGGATAAGATAAAAATAATCAAAGATTATGCGAGGAATCTTAAGCTTGGGTATATAAGGGATAACGTCCAGAAGATTATTGATGATGCAGATAATAAAGACTTATCATACCATGATTTGATAATAGAGCTATTAAAGGGTGAGATAGAGCAAAGAAATAGAAAGGCACAGGAAAGAAGGCTAAAACAGGCTGGATTTCCTGTGATAAAAACAATAGAAAGCTTTGACACAGAGTTTCAAAGATCAATAACTAAAAAGCAGATAAACAGGCTTTTAGAGATGGACTGGATAGATAATATATATAACCTAATATTTTTAGGGCCACCTGGAGTAGGTAAAACGCATCTTGCAATAGCACTTGGATACAAAGCTGTTGAAATGGGATACAAGGTAAGTTTCACAACGATGGACAGGCTAATGTATCATTTAAAAACACAGGATATATCAAGGAAAAACAAAAGTAAAATAAATAGGATATACTCTTCAGACCTTGTCATAATTGATGAAATTGGATATTTACCGATTTCACATGAAGAAGCAAATATGTTTTTTCAGTTAATATCAAATCTACATGAACAAACGTCAATAATTATCACATCTAATAAAGGGTTTGAAGAGTGGAGTGAGCTTTTGCAGGATGTAGCATTAACCACAGCTATATTGGACAGGCTAACCTACCGGTGTGAGATTTTTAATATGACAGGCAAAAGCTACAGGTTGGAAAACAGGAAGTCGCTATTTAATGATTAGATGGAAAAATTTCGGGATAAAAAATTTCCGAAATTTCTCCAAAAGTACTTGCCGATTACAGCATAAAGGGAAATTATTTTTTCTTCAATACCTGATATATCTCTTTTGTGTTTTGGGACGATTATTGGTTCAAATTCTCCCTCTCTATCTCTTGGGATGTTAAGCTCCATTTCGCCAAGTTGAGTTTTAACTGTCTTTTGAGAATATCCATTTCTTGAATTGGTTGTTTCTTTATCTTTTTTCTCATACTTTTCATAACCAAGATTAGTTGAAAGCTCAGCTTCAAGCATTTCTTGAAGAGTTTCTTTAAAAAGTTCTTTTAGAGCGTTGTAAATGTCAGGCACAGTTTGAAGATTATTTTCTTTAATAAATCCTCTTAGTTGTTCTTTTGTTAATAGTGACATTTAAAAACCTCCTTCTTGGTTTATATTTTAATTCTTACCAAGAAAGAGGTTTTTAATCTATTTACACAAAATTTTTTACAGTCTCCATTTCTAATTTAAATTAATTTATCTTTATTATATCGTTTAGAAAGGCAAATTTCTTTCACCAAATTTGCGGAATAACCCATTTTATTTTACTACTTACATTTAGTTAACTCATTTTATTATATTTAAATCAAATTTTATTTTTGTAGTTGATATTTCAGGTGTTCTTGGTAAATATACAACTTCACAAATATCTTTTAAATAATCAAAAATTCCTTTCCAATCATCACCTATAACAAAAATATCAATACCATATTTTTTTATATCAGATATTTTCTGTTCCCAAGAATATTCTGGTATAACACAATCTACATATTTGATAGATTCAACTAAAATTTTTCTCTGATTATAATCAAAATATGATTTTTTCCCTTTAATCAAATTAAACTCATCAGTTGATAGCCCAACTATTAAATAATCTCCTAATTCTTTAGCTCTTTTTAATAAATTTATATGTCCATAATGTAATAAGTCAAAAGTACCGTAAGTAATTACTTTTTTCATAAAAAATCATCCCTCAACATGTTTTTTAATAATACTTAGTAAATTTTGTCTAAAGAAATTATCGTTTTTTTCCTCAATTTTATCACTAATATAATCCATTATAATATTTACTACTCTTTCTGAAGATTTACCATCCGTAAATTCAAAAAATTCATTTCTTAATTTCACTCTAATTTCCTTTTGATATTCAAATATATTTTCATTTTCTAATATTTTTTTTAAATCTTCTCCATTATATACTGTTATAATTTCATTACTTATTTTCTGTTCTATGCTTCTATAATCTGTTATTTCTTCGCATCCTTGAATATCTATATACAATTTTATCAAATTAATATCAGATAATATACCATCAAATAATATCCCACTATTATCAAATAATAAATAATCTGAAACTGCAAATAATCTTAAAATATCGTACTTATCATCCACTACATTTTCAAATAAATTAAAAATCTTATTTTTTCTATATTTTTCCTCTTTTAAATATGCTGTGCCATGATGCAGCTTTATAATTATATTATAATTTTCTTTTAACTCATAAATAATATCTAACCAACTATCAATTGAAGATAATCTACCATATGTTGGAGTATATAATAATGTTTTTTTATTTTTATCTAATGCAAAATCCTTTAAAGCTTCTTTTCTAAAAAGCTCTTTTTCTGTAAACCATCTATCGAATTTAGGATATCCAACTTTTTCACAAGTATTATAAATATTAAGTTTATTAAAGTCATATGAGCCAAAACAAAATATTTTATCATATAATATATTCCACCAACTACATGCATAAACTTCCTTTGCAAATCCATACATAAACCTAAAATTGTATTTTCCTAATTCCATTACTTCTTTTCCATAATATGTGTTTGTAATTAAACATTTATATTTAATACCATACTTTTTAACATCAGATAAAAACAAAATTTTATACTTGTTGTTAAATTTTTTATATATAAAATTCATATTTTCTATATACATATTTCTAAAGTTTTCATCATATCTCATATAATCATTTATTATTATATGTGGTAATATACCCCTTTTTTCTAATTCAAAAATAGTATCTTTATATAAATAATAATGTAACGGAGTTGAAAAAACAAAACCTATATCATTATATTTTATATCAACTTGATTATTAAAATATTTATGGAAATAAAACAATGCCCACTTATCATTTGCTATTTCTTCAAGCCCAACATCATATAAATAATTTAAAATTGTTTCAACTAAATTTAATTCTTTTTGCTTAATTAATAAGTCAATAATTAAACTTATAGAATTCGGTTCAAATATGCAGTTATTATCTAAATATTGCAAAATTGAACTCAATATTTCTATTGCAATTCCTTCTTCATTAAGATCAAGATATAAGGATGCTAATAATGAAAATAAAGTTGGATTAGGAGAATTTGATATAGCCAAATAATCATCAAGTAATTTTAGTGCCTCATAAATACGGTTACAAAATTTTAATAACAAAACTTTTATAATTATATTTTTTTCATTAATATCTATAGTATCTATTATTTTATTAATATATTTTTTATAATAAATTATATTATTTTTTTCAATATAATCATTAATATACATAATAGCTTTGTCATATTCTCCAACATTAAAACAAGCTAATGCTGCCTGATTAAAATCAAAAATAAGTGAATTGCTGCTTTCAAGTTTGTTTGCTTTTTCATAAGCAAGTTCATAATTATTTATAAGATTATACATTGTCAATAATTCATTTTTTACAATGTCATTTTTATCATAATTTTCATAGTTGTCTATAGTTTCTTTTAAAAATTTATCTTTTTCAATAGACATCCCTTGTTGAAGCATATCAATGTATTTGATAAAATTTTCAATTAAAATACTCCATTCATATTTCAAACTATTTTTCTTTAGTCTCATACTCAAATCTAAATATTCATGTTTTGTTAATTTAATAATATCATCTATACTAAACAAAAATTCTTCCTTATCTTTGGCTAAATAAATACTATCTTCGCCAATTAATTCTGGTAAAATAGTAGATACAACTGGTACACCTGCACTTATATATTCAAAAAATTTTAATGGACTTACACTTGCTGTTAATTTATTAATTTTAAAAGGTATAATTGCTACATCAGCATTATTGAGATAATATTTTAGTTCTTGATAATTCTTTACACCTAAATAATATATGTTATCGTAATTCGGTAATTCAACATTATATTTATTACCTACAAAAACAAATGAATAATCTGGTCTACTTCTTGCTATAAAATCTATTATTTCCATATCTACCCATTGTGCTAATGCTCCCATAAAAAATATAATAGGTTTTGATATGTTTTTTAAATCACTTGGCACTATATCTGTATCAATCTTATCGTAATCTTGTACATTTACACCATTTGGAAAATAAAATATGTTTTTATTATATGGGTACATTTTGCAATACAGCCTTTTGGCAGACACTGTAATTAATTTACTTATTGAAGCTAATTGTCTTTCTTTAGTAACAATTGTTTCGTCTTCCCATACAATATCTTTTGCAAATTCAGTCCAATCATCAATACAATCGTATATAATAAAAGAATTCTCTTCTAACTCTTCTAAAATATCTATACATTTAGGGTGTTCACATATAAAATAAACTTCTTCATTTTTATAAAATTCTTGTAAATGCTTTAACACTTTTGAAAACTTTATTATTTCTGATTTATTATCTTTAATTATTTCATCAAATCTATCTATAACATATAAGTTTTTATTGATTTTCATCACATAATTGCATAATCTAAAATCTTTCATAAAATCTTCATATTGATCTGCCGTTATTTTTTTGGATGAGGTAGCATATATATAAATTACTTCAAAACCCATTTTAGCTAAGTTTTCAACTATATGTTGAGGTCTCTGTTTCATTTCATCATCATATGGTACAGCTGCCAGCATAAAGAAAACCTTCATTTTTGTTACCTCCTAATATAATTGATATAAAGAAATTCTAACAAATATTAATACCTTAAACAAGAAATATTTATACATTACTTAGTTAGTTCTTTGTAAAATAAACACAACTTTAAACACAACAAACAAAACTACACCAGCCAATTTTCTAAGTATCTATTATTTATTTCTTTTTTCATATTATAAATAAAATGCTAGAGATTAATCTCTAGCATTTTATTTATTATCTTAATAATTGTAATACACCTTGTGGTTGCTGATTTGCTTGTGCTAACATTGCTTGAGCTGCTTGAGCAAGGATGTTGTTCTTTGAGAATGCCATCATTTCTTTAGCCATGTCTACGTCTCTTATTCTTGATTCAGCAGCAGTTAAGTTTTCTGCTGAAGTTCCAAGATTTGCTATAGTGTGCTCTAATCTATTTTGATAAGCACCAAGCTTTGATCTTTCTGCTGAAACTCTTTCAATAGCCTTGTCAATTACTTTTATAGCAGCTGTAGCTTTTGAATAATCAGAAATATCAAGTGCATATTCAGGTGTACCTGATGTTGATACATCAGTCAATTTATTTGAATCACCACTTGTAAAAGCTGCATTTGCTGTTTCAGTTGCTTCATTTGTAGTTATAACTACACCTTCATCTGTAGTTGTAGCAGTTAAAGCTGCTGACGCAGATGCTGTTGTGCCTGAAAGTCCTAAAGCCTTTGATCTCATGTCATTAATGCTAATTGTTATACTTTGACTAGCATTAGAACCTATTTGTAATTGAATACCTCCTGTAGTTCCTGAAACTTTTTGCGAACCATTTAAAAGTTTTTGTGTATTAAACTCAGTAGTATTACCTATTCTATTGATTTCTGATGTTAATTGATTTATTTCTCTCTGAATTTCGTTTCTATCTGCAGAAGTATTTGTGCTATTTGCAGACTGAACTGCTAATTCTCTCATCCTTTGAAGAATTGAGTGAGTTTCATTTAATGCACCTTCTGCTGTTTGGATAAGTGATATAGCATCTTGTGAGTTTCTTGCTGCTTGTTCAAGACCTCTAATTTGTGCCCTCATCTTTTCTGAGATTGCAAGTCCTGCTGCGTCATCTCCAGCTCTGTTGATTCTTAGACCTGACGCTAATTTTTCCATTGACTTTCCAGCATTTACAGTGTTCATGCCAAGCTGTCTGTGTGCGTTCATCGCGTTAAGGTTGTGATTGATTATCATGATATCTCCTCCTTGATTTATATTTTAGAGGGAATCCTTTCCCTCTTTTTAGCTTTAACTTTAAGCGGCCGCTTTTGTTTTCTAATATTAGTTTCGGAAGGTTTTAGATAAACTTTAGGGGTTTTTTAAAATTTTTTGTTTAAAAATATCGAGTCAAGGTTTTCTTTGTTAGTATAAGCCTTTGCGGCTGATTTTTTTTCGTTGAAGTTTTTTAGTTGGTCTCGTAAAGATTGCAATTTTTCGTTTAAAAGATTTTGTATTTTGGTTTCTAATTCCAATAAGTTTAATTCTTCAATTATATTTTTTAATTGGTTTTTATTTTTATCATTTAGAATATCTATAAGCTCCTGCCTTTTGTCAAGTAAAGTATCAAGATTATCAAATTCATCATCTGAAAGGGCTTTTAAAATTTCTAAAGAAATATTTTTATACTGAGCTAAAATGTCAAATGCATCCATTATTTATTCATCGCTCCTATTTGGGAATATAGCCAGTTTGCCTGGTCGTTGAATTTTTGCATCGCCTTTTCAAGTTTTGCAAAGTCTCTATAGTATTTATCTTCTTTTTCAGCAAGTTTTTTATTAAGCTCATCAATAAGTCTATCTTTTTCTTGTAATTCTTTAGATAAAAGGTTATTAAATTCAGTAAAGTCTCCCTTTATTCCTGCCTTTTCAAGAAGAATTCCCTTTTTACCTGAGCTGTTTCTTGTTGTTCTTATATTATCTTCAAGTATATCTTTAATCCTTTGAAAAATACCTATTTCGGCATTTCTGTCTTCTCTTCCACTGTAGGTTTTATTTGGATCGTATGCTATGGTTGATGTTTTTACAAATAGGTTTATAACGTCTTGGCCTCTTGTTTCAAGGGCTGTTTTTAGTTTTGCTTCGTCGATTATTATTTTTCCCTTTTGGGTATAGTCGCTGGAGGTTGAGAGACCTACTTCCTGAAGGGATATTCCTACATCCTTTACCGATTGGAAAAAGGCTTGTCTTAAATTAAATACCATATTTTGAAGGATGCTATCTCCCTTTAATAGACCTTCTTTAGCTTTTTCCTCCCACATTTTGATCTCGTCTTCCTTCATTTCCTTCTTTTGATCATCAGTTAAAGGTTGATAGGAATAGGCCCTTTTTTCTGAAAGCTTTTTATTTATTTTGTCTATTATTTCGTTATATTTATTTACAAACTCTTTAATTTTATCTATAACAGGTTTAGAGTCAACATTTACAGTAAACTTGACGGGATTTTCTTCAGAAGCCAAGCCGTTTAAAGTATAGGTTATACCATCTATAGTAAATGTATTGGTTTCCCTTTGAACTTCTACAAAGGAAGAATTATTAGGAGTTTTTATCTTAAATATTGCATTTTGTCCAGTCACTGGATCTATCATATCATCTATACCTAAAAAAGATGCACCTGTAACTTTTAAAGAGGCATTTACACCGGTTTTTGAAGTTTCAAAGGTTATATTTTTCGTAAGTTCGCTAAACCTAACCTTAACAGCTCCGTTTGTTTCGGAATTTACTTTATTTATCAAATCTCTTATTGACATAGAATCTGAGATATCAATTGATTTATCCGTTCCATTATAACTTACATTAATACTTGTTGTTCCTGATAATCCAAGTTCTGATAATTTTGTATCTAAATTTAAATTTTGCAATGTTAATTCTGAACCAACAACCGTTGCACCCTTAGCAAGCTGGGATACTGCAACTTCATACTGCCCTGCTTGGGCATCGGCTGTTGCAGTAACCTTTATTGGAGTATTGGAGTCGATTGAAACAGCATATGGTGCAAGGCTATTGGCTGATAATATATACTTGTCCTTGTTTAGGACGTCAAAGAAGGTGCTTTTAAAGGTGTTTAAATCGCCTATTATCTCTCTATAAAGATCCTGTCTCCACTGAATTAGTTGCCTTTGCTGCTTTACTTTGTCAACCTTTGTTTTTTCCGCCTGCATTAGCTGCTTGACCATGTTGTCCACATCAAGGCCTGTTGCAAGGCCTGTAATTCTTAAGGTGCTTGGCATTATATCACCTCCTAAAGCCCCTTTAATATTTTTTCAATATTCTTTAGGGATTCTATATTTTCCTCCCCAATTTCCTTTAAAAGCTCCTTTCTTATTACCTTTACATTCTTCGGTGCCTCGATTCCTATTTTAACTGTCCCTTGAGAAATTTCTAAAATCTTAATCTCCACGCCCTCACCGATAAGGATGGATTCTCCTTCTTTTCGTGTTAGGATAAGCATTTTATCTCCTGCCTTATGCTATATTTTTTATCATTTAATATTATTTGCTTTCCTTTATTGTTTTTTACATTGATTATTATCGGGGCAAGGAGATTGGCAGTTATTTTGTCCTCACGGACGGTAATTACGTTGTAAACCAAAACATCCTCATGGGATTTTATATCAAGTTCCTTGATCTCATCCTCTGAAAGTTCTAATTCATAGTCTTTAACATGATCCCAAGGTATTATTAAAAGCAGTGCTATATTTTTTTCTTCTATACTTTGAAGGCAATATAGGTTTGCCTCCTCAACCTTTGAAATGATAAATCGTTTATATTCCTCAAGGCCAGGAATCCCCTTTTCAAAATGGATTATCTCTTTTTCGTCTATTTCAATTTGTCCAAAGAATTTAGTTTCTATTATCATCTAAATCAACCTACCTTAAAAAGTCTAATAAACTTGGCTGAAGAATTTTTGCACCTGTCTGAAGTGAAGCAGTATAAACGGATTCCATAACCTTATATTCCATAACCTTTTTAGCTATATCAACGTCATAGGTTTTTGATAAAAGCTCAGTCATATTAAAGGTCTCTGTTTCATTTTTAGAGAGCATATCCTCAAGCCTTTTTTGTCTTGCCCCCGCATCTGCCCTCAATCTTAATAGATTGTTAAAATGCTCATCAAGCTCTCCTAAAAGGTCGCTTGGGTTTTGGTTGTTTTCCAGCTTATTGATTATTTTTGAAAGGGTTGCAAATATTCCACCCTCATCAGTTGAAGAAGGATCATTTGCAAAGTCGCTTCCCTTTACGGAAATATCGATTATAACTCCGTTTGCCATCTCCTTAAATAGGCCATTTTTAGAACCTTGATATATAACCTTTCCGTTTTCCATCTTAAAGGGTGGATTTGTCGTCTTATCCCCGCCGAATAAATATCTTCCATCATAGGCTGTATTGCCAACCTGCATAATGTGCTCCTTAAGCTGACTAATATGCTTTGCAATTGCAAGGCGCTCCTCCTTTGTATAGGCGCCGTTACCGCCCTGGATGGTCTTTTCGCGGATAGTCTGAAGGGCCTCCCCTATTTGCCCAAGGGCCTCATCCAATGTATTAAGCCAATCCATGCCCTCTTGTATATTGGTATGATATCTTTCATTGGCTGAAATCGATGCCTTTAATTCCATAGTTCTTGCAACCTTAAAGGGGTCATCTGAGGGTTTTCTTACCTCATGTCCGGAGGATAATTGGTCTTGATATTTTTGCATCTCCTCAAGGTTTACCCTAAGATTTGAAAGAAAATTTTTAGTTAAAACCTTATTTGTAATCCTCATCTAATCACCTACCTTCTTACAAGTCCATTCACAACAACATCAAGAAGCTGGTCTATTACGCTTATCATTTTAGCATTTGCCTCATAGGCCCTTTGGAATTGAAGCATATTAGTCATCTCCTCATCAAGGGATACTCCAGATATGGATTCCCTACGAACAACCAGCTGGTCAACAAGGGCCTGTTGATTTTTTACCATCCTTTTTGCCTCCTGGTTTGATACACCAAGTTGGGATATGGTCGCCTTAAAATAATTGTCGATGGTAGTTCCTGAGTTATTGCTAAATATTTTTGTCTGATTTCTATCTGCAAGGTTTAAACCGCTTGGATCTACAGAAGTTATAGGATTTCCATTTGAGTCTAAATAAACGTTTTTCAAAAATTCTTCCCTTGATGTTATCTTTAGTATTTCCATTCTAATATTTCTTAACTGTCCTATTATAAGTGCCCTTTCTCCGTTTCCCGGAGCATAATTAGGATCATTCTTGTCGATTATTTTACCTGCATTAATAAGGAATACATCCTCCTTAATTTTAGCGTTTATCGATAATTTTTCTGCTGCCTTTATATCAGTCTCTGCTTCTATATTAAAGAAATTGATTCCTTTGCTTTTGTCTGAAGAGTTTGAATGGATGGTGTTTACTGATATTGCAAGGGCTCTTGCTAGATTGTTTAGCTGTGTTTTATAGTCGTTTATTTCATTATAAAGGGAATCTAACCCCTTAAAGCTTCCGTTATAAAAATTTATGCTCTCTATCTTTAAATTGCCCTGGTTAAACTCCTGCATATCGTAAAGGACAACATGGGGCATTATAGAATTAATCTTGTAGGATACTACATTCCCATTAGAGTCTTTTATTTCTTCTATATTTAAATATTTTTTAATTTCATCTATCCCGCTAATTTCTACATCGTAAGGCTTGTTTATATCCCCGTTGATGTTAATACTTAAAGTTATACTTGATAATTTGTCCTTTTCAATAATTAATGGAAAATCCTTTTTCTTTATTTCTTTACCATCTATATTCATTATTACATCGTTAACAAAGGCAAGACCTTTATTTATATTTGAATCGGTAAGGATTGGGTTGTTTTCGTCAATAAGGCCGGTTCCTGTCTTAGGAATAATTTTAATTCCCATGTAATCGGTCTTTTTTATATCAAAATCAAATCTTTCGGATAATTTATCTAGTAAAAGGTCCCTTCTATCTAAAAGGTCGTTAGGGATTTTCCCTCCAACTACAACCGCCTTAATCTGTTCGTTAAGATCAGCTATCTGAGTTAATATATTCGAAACTTCAAAAATCTGCTGCTGAATAAGGTCAGAAATGCCAACTTCCCTATCAACAAGCTGGGCGTAGTTTTGGTTTATGCCGTTAACTAAAGCCTCTGCGTTGCTTACAACAAGGGTTCTTGCTGTTGAGCTTTCAGGGTTTGTAGAAAGTCCCTGCCATGCATCCCAAAATCGGGTTAAAAGAGTTGCAAGACCTGTATCGGAGGGTTCTGTAAAAATGGCTTCTATTTCTGATAAAAAATATTCCCTTGACTCAAACCTTTTTAGGGTGCTTGTTTCCTTTCGAACATAATAATCTAAAAACTCATCCCTTGTTCTTGTGATGCTTGCAACTTCAACTCCTGTTCCTACTTGCCCTGGTTCTGCAGCTGTAGTTAATGAAGGCATCCCAAAGGGTTTAGTTGTTTTTAGGTCTGCTCTTTGGATAGAATATCCTTCGGTATTGGCATTGGCAACGTTGTGGGATACAACATTTAAAGCTGTCTGCTGTGCAAACATTCCCCTTTTTACTATGTTAAATGTATTAAAAAGTCCGCTCATGGCCTTTCCTCCTAAACGGTAGCATTAAATATATTGCTTGAAGATTTTGCATTTATCTCTCCTGTTGGATTGTAGGTTACACTCTTGTTGGGAGATAGGATATTGTTCATCATTCTAATATAGGATAATGATTGCTTTGTTAAGGCAAGGTTTGTTTCGTTTTTCTCCTTAACCTCAATGGCAAGCCTTTCAAATTCTCTTGCTAAATCTTCAGATAAAAGACCTTCTTTTACAAGGTCTTGTATTTTTTTATCCTTTAAAAGCCTTTGCCTTTCACCCTCAAGCTTATTTATATTTATGGCTATATCCTTTTTAGTCTCCAATAATGATGCAATAATCTCCCCTTGGTCCTTTATAAGGGCTTCCCTTTCCTTATCTAAAAGTTCAGTAAGCTGAAGAAAAAGCTTTATAAACTCTAAAAATAACTCTTTTATATCCATCATTTATCACTTTCCTTCATAAAATTTAGGATGCTCCTTGCAAGATCCTCATCGTTTATTTGGTATTTTCCTTCTTTAATAAGATTTTTTATCCTTTCAACATCCTTAGTTTCAATTTCAATGTTTTTTGCTATCTCTAAAAATTTTGCAATTTCCTTTCCTTCCTTTGAAATTTCAATTGTATCTGATTTTCTTGATGGGCTTTCCTTGGCTACAGCCTTTGCGTTTTTATTGTATATATTTATGACATTATTGACATCTAACCTTATCCTCACTTTTATCACTCCTTTATTTTTTTCTATAATTATATATCGTAATTTAAGTATTAAACTTTACACATAAAATAAAACCCTTCAGGATTATCCCTGAAGGCTTTTAATTTTTTCAACATTATTTACTATGCTTGTTATTCTAACTCCAAAGTTTTCATCTATAACAACAACCTCACCATAAGCGACCCTTTTTCCGTTTACTAAAATTTCAACAGGCTCTTCGGTTAGCTTATCAAGTTCGATTAATGAACCTTGACCGAGTTCAAGTATTTCCTTTATTGTCTTTTTAGTTCTTCCAAGAACGACAGAAATCTCAAGGGGAACGTCCAGTATAAGTTCTATGTTTTGCTTTTCCTTTGGAGTTAGTGGTGTAAGTTCAGCAAAGGAAGCCTTTGAAACATTGACTTCTTCTTTTATTTCCTGCCTTGCCTCAATCTTTTGTTCTTTTGCCTCAACCTTTTCATAGGCAGCCTCTTTAACAGGTTCCGGTTCGGCAATTGGCTCCTCTGAAAGGCCGCCAGTCATCTTGTTTATTATCATCTTTGCAGTTTCAACAGGAAGTAATAACATAATTTCGCTATCTAATAGTTCAGCAATCGTAAGCCTAAAGGATATTCTAACTATCCTTTCATTTTCATCAATTAGCTCAGAAATTTTATCAACATCTCTATTCCATATTCTTGCCGAAGGAGGAGTGATATTTATTGGCATATTTAGCATAGTTGAAAGGGATGTTGCCGATGAACCTATCATCTGGTTCATCGCCTCCTGAACTGCACTTACTTCTATCTCAGTAAGTTCAGTTTTAATGTTTGAGCCCGTTCCTCCCATCATAATATCCGCAATAACTGAAGCGTCATCAATCTTTACAAGTAATAGGTTAGATCCCTTAAGACCTTCTATATACTCAACCTCAAGGGCCATTATGGGAACATTAAATTCCTTTTTCATATCGTTTAAGGTGGTTAAAGTAACCCTTGGAGTTGTTATATTAACCATTTTGCCTAATATTGTGGATAATGCCGTTGAGGCTGAACCCATTGATATATTTCCAATCTCTCCTAAAAGGTCCTTTTCATCGTCAGTCAAATCACTGTCGATATTAGCAGGTGTAACCCCGCTAAGCAAAGCATCTATTTCTGCTTGTGAAAGTATACCATCATGCATCCTCTTCCACATCCTTATCCTTTATTTCAAATATTTGAACTCCTAATTTTTTTCCAATTTTTCCAGGATAAACTTTAAAATGAAGTTTATCCTCTATAAACATATTAAGAGGTTCACTAATCTTTTTATTGAGCTTTACAACGTCACCAACATCAAGGTTTAAAAAGTCTTCAACTGTTAAAATTGCTTTACCTAATTCTACGCAGCAATCCACCTTAACTGGCATGAGGTTATTCTTAATTTTTTCTTTAAAATATTGATCCAGCTTATCCGAAGCTGTGCTTTTATATTGAACTACTAACTTATCTACATAATTTTCGATTGATATATATGGAATACACATGTTAATATAGCACTGATTGTTACCGATTTGGGTTGAAAAGGTAATAAGGCAAACAGGTTCATTAGGGGCAATAACTTGATTTAATATTGGGTTTGTTTCTATATTGTCAAAGACAATATTAACATCTATAATATCTTCCCATGCCATTTTTAGGTTTTCAAGAATTTTAAGATTTAATTTTTTTATTATATTCTTTTCTATATCCGTAAAATCCCTTGTCTTTACCTGCCCCTTTCCTGATCCTCCAAACATAAGGTCTACTATTTCAAACACATAATTGGGACCAGTTTCGAACATAAAGGGCCCAGTAAAGGGCTCTAAATAAAAGGTCATCAAAATTGTGGGATTAGGAACAGAATGTATAAATTCCTCGAAGGTTATTTGTTCTATAGAAATAACTTTAATTTGAACTGACGTCCTTAAGTTTGCCGTCAGATAGTTGGCAACAATCCTTCCAAAATTATCATGAATCATTTCAAGGGTTCTTAAATGTTCCTTTGAAAATTTATTGGGACGTTTAAAATCGTATTTTTTTACTTTTTGTTTTTCTGCAGAAGAATGTTCCTCAAGCTCAATTTCTCCAGCCGATAGGGCTGAAAGGAGGGCATCTATTTCACTTTGTGACAAAATTTCTCCCATATAATCCCTCCTATCCTTCTATAAGGGCCTCTCCCTCCAATAGTGTTACAATATATTCCTTTAGATTTATTATACCTTTAATATAGGAATTATTTTCAACAGGCTTTTCGATTTTATCGTTTTCAATTTCAATAACTTCATCAACTTTGTTGACAATAAGTCCTATTTTCTCCTGATTAATTTCAACGATTATTATGTTTTCCTCCTGATCTTTATTTTGCTTATTTAATAATGTTTTTAAATCAACAACCGTTATAATTGAGCCCCTTAAGTTTATAAGTCCCTTAACATAGTATGGTGCATTTGGAACTTTTGTTATGCTCATCATTTTTTCTATTCCATGAACAAGTTTGGTATCAAGGGCAAACTTTTCATTACCCAACGTAAAAATCACTATCTGCATAAAAGGTCACTCCTATCCTAAAACCTTCTTTAATGCCTCCAATACTCTTTCAGGCTGAAAGGGCTTTACAATAAAATCCTTCGCTCCAGATTTTATTGCCTCCATAACCATTGCCTGCTGTCCCATAGCAGAGCACATAATTATTTTTGCATTTGGGTCAAAGGCTCTTATCTCCTTAACAGCCTGTATTCCATCCATTTCAGGCATAGTAATATCCATCGTCACTACATCTGGCTTTTCTTGTTTATACATCTCAACAGCCTTTAGACCGTTTGGAGCTTCGCCTATAACTTCATAACCATTCTTTACTAAGATATCCTTTAACATCATTCTCATAAAAGCAGCATCATCTACGATTAACACTCTTGGCATGTTAAATCCTCCCTTTATAATCCTAATTTTGATAATATTTTTTCTAAAGAACCTGGCATTGGAATATAAAAGAAGTAACCACCAGATTCCTTATTTTCCTGCATAAACGTCGTATCAATGGCAAGAACATAGTCACTATATTGTTCAGCATCAATAAAGGTGGTGCTTAAAATTGCTGCAAGCATATCTTCAACTACGTAAGGGACTGAACCGACTAAATTAAGCTCAGTAAACCTTGAAAGTGCGTTTAAATAGGAATTGCCTAATATATTGCCAAGCTCCTGGTATACTGAATAATAAATTTCCTCACTTGGAATGTCAAATCCTATGAGCATTTCGTCTGCTATTAGCCTTGCACTATCAGGTTTCATAACAAACAAAATATTACCAGGGGCATCACCAAAAACCTTTAAAAGAACAGCAATAACTAAATCTTCTTCATCTCCAATTCTTGATACCATATCGTTAAAAAGTAGGACATCCACCTGTGGAACCGTCATATCGACCTTTTTATTTATAAGTTGTGATAGGGCTGTTGCAGCATTACCAGCCCCAATATTGCCTATCTCCTTTAGGGCATCAAGCTGAATATCATTTAAGTTAAATTCCATGCAAATCACCCGCTTACACTAAGGCTGCAACATCTAATATTAGAGTTACCAATCCATCTCCTAATATAGTTGCGCCAACATATTCTTTTTGTTTTTGCAATAACTTCCCTAAAGGTTTTATAACTATTTCCTGCTGTCCTAAAAGGGAATCCACCAATAGTCCCACAGTTTTTTCTCCAACCTTTACGATAACACAGAATTTTTCTTCTAATTCTACCTCCATTAAGTTTAATTTTTCAGAGAGTCTAATTAAAGGAATAACATTGTTTCTGTAGATTATTACCTCTTTATTATTGGATATTTTTATTTCACTAAGATTTATCTTAATAACCCTATCTATAAAGCCTAAGGATATTGCAAATGTTTCTTCTGAAACCTTTACCAGTAGGGCTTGTATTATAGACAATGTTAATGGAAGCCTTATTATAAACGCTGTTCCCTTTCCAACTTCACTTTGAACCTCAATGCTTCCACCTAACGAAGTTATCTTTGTTTTAACGACATCCATTCCAACGCCTCTACCGGATATATCTGTAACCTTTTCGCTGGTGCTAAATCCTTGAAGGAATATGAGGTTTCTTATATCCTGCTCTGACATACCATCAGTATTTATGCCAAGCTGATTTGCCTTTTTCTTTATTTTATTTACATCAAGGCCCCTTCCATCGTCTTCTACTTTAATAACGGCTTTATTTCCTTCTTGGTAAGCAACAAGCTTTACAGTCCCCTTTGAGCTTTTTCCTTGTTTTATCCTCTCTTCAGGTGTTTCAATGCCATGATCTATTGCATTTCTAAGAAGATGAACAAGGGGTTCTCCTATTTCATCGATAACTGTTCTGTCAAGTTCTGTATCCTCGCCCTTCATAACAAATTCTATTTCCTTTCCAAGTTCCTGGGCAAGGTCTCTAACCATCCTTGGGAATCTATTAAATACCTTTTCTATTGGGAGCATCCTAACCTTCATTACAAGATCTTGAAGATCTGTCGTTATTCTTCCAACTTGTTCTAATGTTTCATGTAGCTCCTGAGACTTAAAGTCTCTGCTTATCTGCTCCAGCCTCGTTCTATGGATTACAAGCTCCCCAACTAAATTCATGAATTTATCAAGTCTTTCAAGATCAACTCTTACTGATTGGGATACCTTTTTTGTGTTTTTATCTTCTTCTTTTACTTCTGAAGTATTTACAACATCTTTTTGTTTAATTTCCTCAACTTTTTCTACTGTTTCTTCCTTCCTGTCATCCTTCTTAATTTTTACCCTTTCAACCTCTACCTTTTCAACTTCAGAGATACCCTCTATCTTTGATTTAATATCCTTTTCACTCTTTTGGGTTATAAGTATTAAATAGAATTGGTTTTCAAAGTTTTCCTGTTCAAGATCCTCAATTGAAGGAACTGACTTTATGATCTCTCCTAATTCTTCAAGGGTTTTATATACTAAAAATGCCCTTGCAGATTTTAATATGGAGTCCTTATATATTGTAACATTTATCTTTAAAACATTATAGTTCTTTTCAAGGGCACTTTTTATAATATCTTTATCATATTCATTAAATTCTATTTCTAGCTCTACTTTTTTCTCCGTAATAGATGCAGCTTTTCCTTTTTCAATGTTTTTAAGGGCCTCAATTATTTCTTCGACCTCTGCATCTTCAGTCCCTTTTTCCCTTATATTTTCAATCATTTCCTGAAGTTTATCCACACATTTAAATAATAGTGTTATAATATCAGAATTAACATTTAATTGGTCATTTCTAATTTTATCAAGGACATTTTCCATCTTATGGGTTAAATCTGCTACCCTCTCAAAGGCCATGCTGGCAGCCATTCCCTTTAAAGTATGGGCAGCTCTGAATATTGAGTTTATAATTTCCTTATCATCTGGATTTTTCTCAAGGGATAAAAGACCTTCATTTAACCTTTGAATATTTTCTTCTGATTCTTCAAGGAATATATCAAGATATTGTGACATATCCATAATTACACGCCTCCTGGTTTTCTATATATAAATGTTGACGCCTTTTTAAATCCAAGTTCCCTATAATTATATATGCTCTCGGTTGCCCCTACAAACAAAAGTCCTCCCGGGTTCATAGCTTCATAAAACTTTTTATATATCTGATTTTTAACCTCTTGAGTAAAATAAATTACTACATTTCTACAAACAATAAGGTCAAAGCCTGTCTCATATTTGTCTAAGATTAAATCATGATGCTTAAAGGTTACTCTATTTTTTATAGCATCCTTCACAATATAATTATCGCCTTCAATAGTAAAATATTTATCTAAAATTTCTTTGTCCACATTTCTTACATCTTGGGGCTTATATACACCTTTTTTAGCAACCTCAAGAATAGTTTTGTCGATATCTGTAGCTATAATTTGATGCCTCTTGTTTGGAGTCAATCTATCCATTATTATGGCTAAAGTATAAGGCTCCGCGCCGTTTGAACAAGCCGCGCTCCAAATTTTTAATATTTTTTTATCAGGATTTAGTAGTTCTTTGATCTTCTTCTCAAGGTCCATAAAAAGATCCTTATTTCTAAAGAATTCGGAAACATTTATAGTTAAGTGGTTTAAAAATTTTTTACTTAGATTTGGATCTATTTTTAATTTTAAAATAAACTCATCTTCATTTGTTGCGCCGGACCTAGTCATAAAGCTTTCAATTCTTCTTGTTAATTGCTTTGATTTATATGCACTAAGATCAATTCCGTATTGTTTAAAAACAAATGTTTCTATTTTCTTAAAGTCCATCAACTTCTCCCCCGAACAATTTTTACTATTTCTTCTGCTATTTGGTAGTCTGGCATTACGTAGTCGACGCATCCTGTTTCGATGGCTGCCTTAGGCATACCAAATATTGTGGATGTTGCTTCATCTTGTGCAATAGTTAATCCGCCTTTTAACTTGATAGCCTTTATTCCTTCTGCCCCATCCCTTCCCATTCCGGTTAAAATTACTGCAAGATTATTTTCACCAAATTCCTCTGCCGCAGATAGAAAAAGCTTATCAACTGCAGGTCTAACACCATGAATTTGAGGTGACAAATCAAGTTTTATTTGCTTACTTTTAACGAGCATATGGAACCCGCCTGGAGCAATGTATACAACGTTTGGTTCTATTTTATCGCCATCCCTTGCCTCTATAACTTTTAAATTGCTATATTTATCTAATCTTTCAGCAAAAGCTTTGGTAAAACCAGCTGGCATATGCTGAACTACAAGAAGGGGAACCTCTAAATCCTTTGGAAGCTTAGTTATTAATTCAAATAAAACCTTTGGCCCACCAGTTGAAGCACCAATCAAAACTGCTTCATATTTTTTCTTATTATATGCACTTTTGTTTATCGGAGAAAATTTATCTATAGTCTTTTCTCTTTTTAGTTTTTTTCTAAGGTGAGCCTTTGCATATCTTATTTTCTCTACTAAATCCTCCTTAACCTTGTCTATATCAAGGGAAATAGAACCGGAAGGTTTTTGGATAAAATCAAAGGCCCCAAGCCTTAAAGCCTCAATAGTTGTCGATGAACCCTCAGATGTTAAGCTGCTTAACATAATAACTGCAACATTACTATCCTTGATCTCCCTTAAGACTTCTAATCCGTTTTTGTTTGGCATTTCAACGTCAAGCGTTATAACATCAGGATTTAATGAGTTTATCTTTTTTATTGCATCGAGTCCATCCTTTGCTGTGTCAAGAACTTCCATGTCAGGTTGACTGTTTATCATATCTGAAATCATTTTTCTCATGAAGGCTGAATCGTCTACAACTAAAACCTTAATTTTATCCATAACTACAGCTCCTTCGTTCCTTTTCCTACTGTCCTTATATAGACCTTTCCAGTTTCTGCGTCTATTATCATAGTTCTTCCGTAGTTTCCTCCCAGGTCTTCAGCAACTACTTTGATATTTAGCTTTTCCAATATTTCCTTAACAGCCCGAGCATTTCTATTTCCAATGTCCATCAATGGAGATTTATCGCTAGTTTGAAACATGCTGGCTCCACCTGCAATTTTAGCGGTAATATTAGTTTTTTTAGCTCCAAGTTCTAACATTCTATCAAGAAGCATTGGTATTGCAAGATCAGCATATTTCATCGGATTAGTATTATTTGTAAACTTTGAGCTTTCTGGTAGCATAATATGAGCTAAACCGGCAATTCTTTTTATTCCATCATAAAGAGCAATGCCTACGCATGAACCTAATCCAATAGTTATTAGTTTATCAGGTGGTAAGGCTGTATTCAAATCCCCTATGCCAACCTTAATTTCTTTTGATTCCATATTATCTACTCCATTTTTTAGTTTAGTATGCTGTCTATATCATCTTTACTTAAAATTTTATCTGGATTAATCTCTAAAATGATTCTACCGCTAAGTTTAATGATGTTTTGAATATATCTATTTTTTGAAGCTGTAACAATATCAGGTGAAGTTTCAATGTTTTCATTTCTTATATCTGAAACCTCTAATACAGTATCCACTAAAAAACCAACAGTTCTTTGATTGCTCTTTACTACTATTATCTTTTTATCGGATGATTCATTATAATCCATGTTAAATTTCCTTTTTAAATTAATGATAGGTAAAATAGACTCTTGATAATTTATAACTCCTTCTACATAATAAGGAGCCTCAGGGATCTTTGTAGGTTCAACATAACCTAAAATTCTCTCAACATGTTGAATATCACAGGCAAACTCCTCGTTACCCAGTTTAAAAATAATAACCTTCCTATCCAACTGCATCACCCCTATAATTTTAGTTTTTCTACAATAAGTTCACCCTTTTCGATGTAGGCCTTTAAATTTTTTACAGGATATTCGATTTTGTAGGTTATATCGTCAAATTGGATTAATGTGTTTTGAAAGGCAACCCTTGCTTCTATAATTCCGTGTTTTGATGTTTTTAGGATCGTTATAACCCCTGCGTTTGAACCTACTTCAGATGCCTTAATTGCCTTTTCCGCAACCATCTGGCCTCCTCTAAATATAGCCTTGTCGGAAATAAATCTTATTTGATTTTTAGCTACTATATTTGTATTATAGCAACCTTGTCCAGTTATTTCTACATCGTTGCTGGCAAAAATTTTCGAATTTTGACAATAGGAAACATAAACATCTGCTGGAGTGTTAAGAAGTTGAAAAGTATCGATAAAATTTCCCACTTCCTTAAGCATATTAGTTAATCCATCATAATCCAAAAGCTCATTATTCTTAATCATTAAAATATAATTAAATAATTTTTTCCAGTTAACATAAATATCATTATGAAAACCTGATGAAATAAACTCATCATTCTTAATGATCTCCTGCATTTTGTTAGGAAACTTTGATTCAATGATAAGCATTAAAACGCGTCCAATATTTTTATCGATCTTTATTTTGCCAAGCTTTATAAGTTCCGTTAAAGCAATTAGGGAAGTTTTAAGAATATCATATACATCTTTTATCAACTTTAGAGCCTTCTCATTGTTTATTTGATTACACCCTGCTATTAAATTTGATGAAATTACATTTTTCTTAACCACAATATTGCCATTTGTTGCAATCTCTGCTTCAAGGACATCGCCATGGATTATAACGTTGTTTCCTGCTCTTATTTTGAATCCTTCCTTTACCGTTCCTACTACTTCAACATTCCCATCAAATTTTATGTTTCCTGTCTTTATATCAACATCTCCATTTATCCTTAATACTTCAAATACACATACCTTTCCTGATTTAACCTCTGGCATACCTGAAATTTCAGCATAGGCTTTATTTTCATTTACAACACATCCTGGTCCCGATAAAAGCCTTTTAACAACCCTTTTTCTTGGCTTAACCGGTCGACCGTAAACGTTAAAACCTATTGACCCGTCTCTCCCGTCAAATTTTTCTGCAAGGATATCTCCCTTTTCCACATATTCGTATGTTATTCTATTAAAATAATCGACTTTTATTGAATTTTCAACATCTTCTTCATTTTTATTGCCAAAATAGTAAACAATCCTATCATCCTCAGGTTCTTTGATTTTCTTCCCCTCTGCAACAAGGAATCTGCCCCCATCTATTGCCCTTTCTATTTCTTCTTTTTTAATTCCATAAATAATATTTTTTTCCCTTAGGTTTTTTTCTATTTCTTCCCTTGTGAATTTCTTTATGCTTTTATGTTTTATTTTCCCAGTTATAAATAATTCATGCTGGGGTTCCATATCCTCTATTTCATATTCAATATATGGCTCATAGGAAATATCTATATAAACTTCCATAGCATCTTCCGTAACGTAAATGTTCAAATTTCTTTTTCCCTCTATTATTTTGGGGACAACTTTAACTATATCTTCTTTTTTTACCTGGCACTCTCCGTCTATCTTTTTTTCATTTATATAAACCTCAACACCTTCTCCAACTATAATTTTAGGCGGATTTTCCCCATCAACATAAATTATTTTTCCTGATTTAATTCCTATTTTTCCTTCACTATTACTCATTAAAATCCCCCCTCCTGCTAATGCCTCTTAGCAATATAATTGAAGCAGAATAATAAACAACAGCAACTATCCAACCAGCTAAAACATCGCTTAAGTAATGAACACCTAAATAGATTCTACTAAAACCCACTAAGACTGCTAAAAGCAAGATTAACCCCTTATATAAATTTTGATGTTTAAACTTAAAGACATACTTAATCAAATAAATTATAAATAAGGATAATGTTAAAAAAATCATTGCATGTCCACTCGGAAAACTATAGCCAGCTGCATCTATTAGCCTAAAATTATAAGGTCTTGGCCTTTTAAATAAGGATTTTAAATATTCATTAAATATCCAAACTATAAAAATGTTTGCTCCAAAATAAAGGGATAGCACTTTATAATTCTTTGCTAATAATATTATCGTAATAATTAAAGTTAAAATTAATACCGTCCAAAAATTACCAAGGGATGTAATTGCTTTAAAAAGTCCATCTAAAAATGGATTTCTTAGCGCAAGAATAAACTTAAATATATATGCATCGTATCTTTCAAACAAATAAAAACTATGATCTTCAATTAAATCAAAAATAAGCATCAAAATAAACAATGATAATAAAAATGTGGCAATCATGTAATATCCAATCTTCTCTAAAATCCTGTATTTTTGCAATCCTTTGTAAACATTTTCTACTAAATTTTTTATATTAGAGAATAATTTTATTTTATTCAAGTTTAGTCTATCCTTCGATATTTTTATGCTATAGAAGGCTAATAAAAATATAGAGGTGATTCCAATTGTGATGTATTCAAAATTGTTTTTTATGAACTTATCTGCATCCTTAAAGAAAAATATCAACGTGGCTTCTAAAAAGAACCTCATTCCTCTTCCGATTATCGACGCAATTACAAATACGTTTTTTCTTATCCTAAAGACTCCAGCTGAAACAGTAAAAATTTTATATGGAATAGGTGTAAATCCTGCAATTGCAACAGCCCATCCGCTATATTTATTGAAATACTCTTCAACCTTTATTATTTTTTCCTGTGAAAACCACCTTTTTAAAAAAGGGCGCCCAAGTTTATAACCTAAAAGATATCCAAACATACCTCCTAAAACAGAAAAAACAGTAGTTATTGCAGCATAAAAAAAAGCCAAACTTTTGTTAACTAACATCATAGGTATTAAAACAACATCTGGAGGGACAGGAAAAAAAGATGACTCTGTAAAGGAAAGAACTGAAAGTCCAACTATACCAAATTTACTTATAAAATTTATAAAACCTTCCAAAAATTTTTCCATGTCTTTTCACCTCAGTTTATAATTGACATATAAAATTATATCATAAATTTTAGTTTTATTAAAATATAAAATAAAAAATATTTTTTAGCTAAGAATTATTTATATACCCAATTAACCAGTTGACAATAATATATTTTTTTAATAGAATATAACTTGTCGGTTCATGGGGGTGGATAGGTGCTGGTGTGCCTACCGGTCTTCAAAACCGTGTTGACGGGCTGAAACCCCGTTGGGTGGGTTCGATTCCCACACACTCCCGCCATAAAACAAAAGCCTGATGTCTTTTGACGTCAGGCTATTTTTAATTTAAGCCAATACCCTTTGATCTTCTATTCTTTTGGTAATCTTTATTGAATCGAAATATTCAAGTATTGCTACTGCATACTTTCTGCTCGTTGAAAGCATATCCCTATATTGAGCTGCAGTTATACTGCCTTCCCTTTTTATAAAATCTATTAGCATGTCCTTTGCCCTTTCATAATCTTGAGCTTTTAAGTAAACTTCCTCATTAATTTTAACTAGTATCCCTAAATCAACTAAAGCTTCAAATACCATTTTTGCATCCCTTTCATCCCTTCCAAACCCTTTTATCAAATCTTCAGGTTTTGGAGGTTGATATTTCGCTTCTTCAAAACGCATTAAAATTTCTTGTTTTATATTTTCTTGTTTTTGATTAAAACAAATATTGAAATCCTTTAAAGATATATAAATGTTTTCAATCTTTATTGTATCATCGCATAAAAGCTCTAAGATCTTATCATAAATCTTTTGTTTAATATTTTTGCCAAAAACTTTAATCTTTAACTCTTCTTTGGTTATTCCAAATTTCAATGGATTTATCCTATGATAATCTGCTAAAATTTGTGCGATATTTTTCTTTATTTCTTCCAAATAGGTCTTATGCAGATAAACTTCCTCATCACCTATATTTAACTTTATGATTTTTTCTTTTCTTATCAAGGTTTCCAATATCTCTTCTAAATTGCTGTAGTTTTTACCCGAAAGCTTTATAATATCGTTTATGCCGATAAAGTCCTTGCTGTTATTTTTAATAGTTTGTTCTATTATTTCGATAGGGTCACCCTTTTCCTTTAATAAAAGCTCATTAATAACCTTTTCATCAAAGGCTTTATGCTTAACTGGATTTGGATCAAGGATAGTTCCTCCACCGACAGTAATCATTGGAGAGTATGTCCTTATGACATATTTATCTCCCCTTTTTGCCGCTATAGGGGATTCTAATCTTATTTGAATTAGAGCTGTTTCTCCAGGATTTATCACTTCTTTATCTAATATATATACCCTACCTAAAAGCTCGCTAGTGCCATGATATATCCTTATTCTATCCCTATTTTCAAGGGGATAGGGCGCATCCTTAAGATAATTTAGTCTACAGTCTAGCATCATACTAACTTGAAGGGAGTTGGGTTTAGATAAAACATCTCCCCTTTCAATATCTTCCTTTTTTACATTTGCAAGATTTATAGCTACTCTTTGACCTGCATAGGCAGTTTTAACGGATTTTTCATGGACTTGTAATCCTCTAACTTTTGTTGTTATTTCTTTAGGATAAATAGAACATATATCCCCTTCGTTTATCGTCCCTGATATTAATGTTCCTGTAACTACAGTTCCAAAACCGCTTACGCTAAAAACTCTATCTATTGGCAGCCTAAAATCAGTAAAAGTATCCCTATCCTCCATATCCTTTGTAAGTTCATCTATGGTTAGAGCTAATTTTTCTAAACCTTCTCCAGTATAGGATGATACAGGTATAATTGGTGCATCCCTTAAAAACGTATCGCTAATTTCTGTTTTTATATCCTCAATAACCATCTTTAACCATTCTTCATCTACAAGATCCTTTTTGGTAACAACAACAATGCCCTTTTTTATATCCAAAAGATTGAGTATATTTAGATGTTCCCGTGTCTGGGGCATTATCCCCTCATCAGCTGCTATTACTAAAAGAACGATGTCTATTCCAGTTACCCCTGCCAGCATATTTTTTATAAATTTTTCATGTCCAGGAACATCAACTATTCCTGCTCTTCTTCCTGAAGGCAAATCAAAATAGGTAAAACCTAAGTTTATAGAAATACCTCTTTCCTTTTCCTCCTTTAGAGTATCTGTATCTCTTCCTGTTAGGGCTTTAATTAGAGTAGTTTTTCCGTGATCTATGTGTCCTGCTGTTCCGATTATAACATGCTGCATATATTCCACCCCTGATTATAAAATTTTATTCAATGAATCAACAATAATATGAAAATCATCATCAAATAATGTTCTAACATCAATAATAATGTTTTCTTTATATATTCTAACTATAATTGGAACTTCCTGCCTTCTTAGTTCTAACTCTACATCTTCAATTTTCTTAAACTTAGGTTTTATTGTAACTACATATGTTGAAATGGTCTCAAGGGGCATTGCTCCTCCACCAAATTGTGATACATCCTTTTCGATATTAAGTTCCGCCCTATCTGAAATTATTTTCTTTAATTGACTATAAAGTTTTTTAGCCCTTTTTTGGATTAACTTAATATCCATAGTCATCATTCTAAGAGCAGGTATTTCCTTTATTGCCCTTTCTTCATCTAAATAAAGCTTAAAAGTTGCTTCTAGAGCAGCTAAAGTCATTTTATCAATTCTTAATGCCCTTGTTAATTGATTTTTCTTCATCCTATCTATTAAATGCTTTTTGCCTACAATTATTCCTGCCTGTGGGCCTCCAAGGAGTTTATCACCGCTAAATGTAACTACATCTGCCCCCCTTTTTATGCTCTCCTGAACAGTAGGCTCATAGGGAAGTCCATACTTTGAAAAATCTATCAATACACCGCTACCTATATCTTCAACAACTGGAAGATTATATTTTTTCCCTAATTCCACAAGCTCCTCAAGGGAAATTTCCTTAGTAAATCCAAGTATCTTAAAATTGCTTTGGTGAACTTTTAGGATAAGGGCAGTATTTTCATTTATTGCATTTTCATAATCGTAAAGATGGGTTTTATTGGTTGTTCCAACTTCAACAAGTTTAGCCCCACTCTGTTCCATAACTGCAGGAACTCTAAAGGAACCACCAATTTCAACTAATTGGCTTCTTGAAACTATAACCTCTTTTCCCTTGGCAAGGGTTGACAAGACTAGCATTACTGCTGCTGCATTATTGTTTACTACCATCGCCGCTTCAGCACCAGTTATTTTGCAAATGATTTCTTCCACATGGCTATATCTTGAGCCCCTCTCACCCTTTTCAAGGTCATATTCTAAATTGTTATATCTTGATGCTACCTCAACAACTGCATCAATCGCATCCTTTGATAAAACTGCCCTACCTAAATTGGTATGCAAAATAGTTCCCGTAGCGTTTATAACTCTTTTTAAGTGATTTTTGCTTTTAACATTCAAAAGTTTTATTATTTTATCTATTACATCATCATAAGTAAATTCTTCTATATTTCCATCTAATATATCTTTTCTATAGCTATCTAAAATTTTTCTTATAATGTCAATTTTTAAATTTCGCGCAATATCAAAGTCCTGTATTCTATCATCAGATAGAATCCTATCAACCTTAGGCAGCTTTGATAAAAGCAGATTCTTATTTTGCATCCTTTTGCCTCCTATTAATTTATAATAATATGATAATCCTTAAACTTTTCGACATATCCAGCTACATAAGCATCTATTCCATTTTCATTAAGTTCACTTAATAATTTTAACCCTTCCTTTTCAGGTAGCGAATACATAAGTCCTCCGGAAGTTTGTGGATCAAATAAAAGATCAAGAACATAATCGTCAGTTGTATTATTCTTATATTGATTATTCAAATAGTTTTTGTTTCGATATGTTCCAGCAGGAATTAAACCCATTTTAGCGTATTCTACGGCACCTTCAATATATCTTATATTCTTGCTTATTATATTTATAGTAACATTACTTCCCTTTGCCATTTCAAAAGCATGTCCTATAAGGCCAAAGCCTGTAATATCAGTGCAGGAATTAATAGAATATTTTTCTGCAATTTCAGCTGCACCTTTGTTAAGCATAGCCATATATTTTATAGCCTCATTTATTTCCTTTTCGCTGGCTAACTCTCCCTTTATTGCTGTGTTTATAAGCCCTGTTCCAATTGGCTTTGTTAAAATTAATATATCTCCTTCCTTTGCATTGGAATTGGATAAAACCTTATTGGGGTGGACAATTCCCATTACCGAAAGGCCATATTTAGGTTCATCATCATCAACTGTATGCCCACCTACGATTATTGCTCCAGCTTCTTTTACTTTATCTGCTCCTCCCCTTAAAATTTCACCCAAAATTTCCATATCCTTGCACTGTGGAAAGGTAACGATGTTTAATGCTAAAACTGGTTTTCCCCCCATAGCATAAACATCGCTTAAGGAGTTTGTAGCTGCAATTTGTCCAAAGGTATATGGATCATCAACCACAGGGGTAAAAAAATCCAAAGTTTGAATAATGGCAATTTCATCGTTTATTTTATAAACTGCTGCATCATCAGATGTATCATATCCTACGATAAGATTTTCATCATAAAATTTAGGCAATCTTGATAATATATCCGATAAGGCCTCCGGCCCAATTTTCGCAGCTCATCCAGATGCTTGAACCATTTGAGTAAGCTTTATCTTTTCCATTCCATCACATCCTTTCTATATTCAATAATCCTATCCTCATGATAATTTTAGCCAAAAATGCACATATGTTCAATATTATCTTACTGTTATTTTATCCTTTAAATTTTCAAACATCTTATCTCCAATTCCGCTAACATTCTTTATATCCTTTATATCTCTAAATGGCCCATTTTTTTCTCTATAATCTATAATTCTTTGGGCTATGGCATCACCAACTCTTGGAAGCGTCTTTAGCTCTTCAAGTGTTGCTGTGTTAATATTTATCTTTGAACTTATTGTTTTACCTTGACTATTGTTTAATAAGCTTTCAATTGAAGGAACAAATATATAGTCTTCATCCTTTAATTTCATAGCTAAATTTAGGTTTTCCTTTGCTGCCTTGTCAGTAAATCCTCCTGCAATATCTATTAACTTATATAATCTTTCTCCTTCTATTAAAGTATATACCCCAGGTTTCTTAACCTCCCCACATATATACACCTTTATTTCTTTAATATCATTTTCTTTTTGCTCATCTTGAAGCCTTGAAGTTTTAATAACCATCATCTCATTTTTTCTTTTATCCTTGTAATAATAAAAAGAAGATATAAAAAGGATAATAAAAAGGAAAACAGCTAAACCTATTTTTTCTCTCCTTGTTAAATCCATGAACATCACCCCAAATAGAATATTGACAAAAATTAATTCATTTAAACATTGAATAATTATGTTGTTTTTTGTTAAAATAAACTTGTTTATGAATGACGGAAGGAGATGCTTATGAAAAAATTTGCTATATTAGTGTTAATGTTAATATGTATTTTCTTTAACATTGCAAATGTAAATGCTTCCATAAATGTTGATGCTGAGGGATGTGTATTGGTAGATTTGCAATCGGACAAGATACTTTTTGAAAAAAATAAGGATCTAAAGCTTGCACCAGCAAGCACAACAAAAATAATGACAGCTCTTTTAACAATAGAAAAATGCAACTTAAACGATAAAGTTATTATAGGGAAAAAGCCTCCCTTTGCAGATGGAAGCAAAATTTATCTTATGGAAGGCGAGGAGTTAACTGTAGAACAGCTTCTAAATGCCCTTTTGATTGAATCAGCCAACGATGCTGCCCAGGCCCTTGCAGAATATATTTCCGGTAGCGAAGAAGAATTTGCAAAATTAATGAATCAAAGGGCACTAGAATTAGGCTGTAAAAACACTCATTTTGTTAATGCTTCAGGGCTTTATGATCCTAACCATTATACTAGTGCTTACGACTTATACCTAATAACTAAAAAAGCCTTCGAATATCCCAAGTTTAGAGAAATAGTATCAAAAGTTAGATATGAAATTCCACCCACCAACAAACAGCCCCAAACCCGATACCTTTATAGTCATAATAAACTTATTAATGGCAATAGAAGATATCGTTATCAGTGGGCAGATGGTGTTAAAACTGGATATACGATAAAATCAAAACATGCCTTTGTAGGTTCTGCAACTAAGAATGGCAGAACCCTAATAGCTGTAGTTTTAAAAAGCAATGCCCAATATTATAACGATATTATCAAACTTTTTGATTACGGCTTTAACGATTTCCAAACAAAGCTGATTTTAGATAAAAACACAGCTGCCACTCATATAATTATAGATAACAAATCTATTTCTCTCTATCCAGCTGAAGATATATATATTACATTAAAGAAAAATGATAATTTTAATGATATAGAAAAAAAGATTAATGTTATTTCTAATATAGAAAAATTTACAAAAGGTGAAACCTTAGGATCTGTAGATATTTATAAAAATAATAATCTTCTTAAATCCGTTCCTTTAATTGCAAATGAAGATTTTGGTAGTTTGTTTTATGATCTTAAATATGTTGAAACTGGTAAATACAAGAAAAGACCTTCAAACTGGATTGTAATTCCTACTATAATAGTCGTAACCCTATTCTTTTATAAAAAGTTTAAAAGAAAAGGAAAATTTAAAATAAAAAAAGAAAAGTAAAGGGCGCAGGCCCTTTACTTTTTTGTTATCTTGCAATAGCAATCGCTTCAATTTCAATTAGCGCATCCTTGGGCAGCCTTGCAACTTGAAAGGCTGATCTTGCTGGCATCTTTTCTTTAAAGTATTCAGCATAAACTTCATTTACACTTGCAAAATCATTTAAATCCTTCAAGAAAACTGTAGTTTTAACAACATCATCAAGGCTTGAACCAGCTGATTCTAATATCGCCTTTATGTTCTCCAGACATTGTTTTGCAGCAGCCTTTATATCGTTATTGATAAGGTCTCCAGTCTTAGGGTCAATAGGAAGCTGGCCTGATGTAAAGATAAAATCGCCAGCCTTAATCCCTTGGGAATATGGTCCAATTGCTGCTGGGGCATTTGTTGTAGAAAGAATTATCTTTTCCATAACTTTACCTCCTTTTATTTAACTACAATATTAACAAGTTTTCCAGGAACAACTATTTCCTTTACAATTGTCTTACCTTCTATGAAGGATTTAATCTTTGAATCTTCCTTTGCAGTATTTAATATTTCTTCATTTGATGCATCAACTGGAACTATGAGTTTTCCTTTTACTTTACCATTGATCTGAACAACTATTTCAATTTCATCAACTTCAAGAGCATCTTCATCGTAATCTGGCCATCTTTGTTCATGGATGCTGCCAGCCTTTCCTATTCTTTCCCAAAGTTCTTCTGTTATGTGTGGAACAAAGGGTGCTAATATAAGCAGCATCTTTTCGATTGCCTCAGCAAGAACATCGTAATTTGGATTTTCAATGTCTTTATATTGATACATTGCATTTACAAGCTCCATGACTGCACTTATTGCTGTATTAAAATTGAATCTTTGTGCTATGTCTTCTGTTACCTTTTTTACTGTATAATGGGCAATTCTTCTCATTTCTTTATCTTGTTTTGTTAACTTATTTACATCCAACTTATTAGCCTTTTTAATCATCGGTTCCAGCTCATCAACCAATCTCCATACTCTATTTAAGAACCTAAAGCATCCTTCTACTCCTTGATCGCTCCATTCAAGGTCCCTTTCTGGCGGTGCTGCAAATAAGATGAATAATCTTGCTGTATCTGCTCCATAATTTGCTCTTATTTCTTCCGGGCTTACAATGTTGCCCTTGGACTTTGACATCTTTGCCCCATCCTTTAAAACCATACCTTGAGTTAAAAGGTTTGTAAAAGGCTCATCAACTGGTGAAATTTTAAAGTCATATAAAGCCTTTGCAAAAAATCTTGAGTATAATAAGTGAAGTATTGCATGCTCTACCCCGCCTACATACTGGTCAACAGCCATCCAGTATTTTGCCTTATCATAGTTAAAGGCTTCTTTATCGTTATGGGGGTCGGTATATCTAAAGTAATACCATGAAGAACATACAAATGTATCCATTGTATCTGTTTCTCTTGTAGCTCTGCCTCCGCACTTAGGACAAGTTGTATTAAGGAAACTTTCTGATGTAGTAAGTGGTGATTCCCCTTTGCCTGTAAATACAACATCCTCTGGCAGCAATACTGGCAGCTGATCCTCTGGAACTGGAACTTCACCACATTTTTCACAATAAACTATCGGAATTGGTGCTCCCCAATATCTTTGTCTTGAAATCAGCCAATCCCTCAATCTAAAGTTTACCTTTTTTATTCCATAATTATTTTCTTCTATAAACTTTACAATTTCACCATAGGCTTCAGAGTTTCTCATTCCGTTAAATTTGCCAGAATTAATCATTATTCCCTCGCCTGTATAAGCTTCTGTTAGGGTTAAGCTTTCATCTCCATTGGGTGATATTACAACCTTTATTGGAAGATTATACTTTCTAGCAAATTCAAAATCCCTTTCATCATGGGCAGGAACTGCCATAACTGCACCAGTTCCATAATCTAAAAGAACATAATTGGCTATCCAAATTGGAATTCTTTCATTGTTAACTGGATTTATTGCGTAGGCGCCAGTAAATACACCTTCTTTTTCTGTTTCATTTGATGTTCTTGTAATTTCATTTAAATACTGCATTTTATCTACAAACTCTAATACTCTTTCTTCATATTCTGTTCCTTTTACAAGCTCCTTAACAAGCGGATGTTCAGGAGCAAGAACAACATAGGTTACACCAAATACGGTATCAGGCCTTGTTGTAAATATTGTTATCTTTTCTTGTCTTCCTTCAATAGCAAAATCTATTTGGGCACCTTCGCTCTTTCCTATCCAGTTTTCCTGCATTATCTTAACCTTGTCAGGCCAACCCTTTAATTTTTCAATGTCCTTTAACAGTCTATCTGCATAATCGGTGATTTTAAAATACCATTGCTCTAAGTTCTTTTTGCCTACAGCAGTTCCACAACGTTCACATTTACCATTTACAACCTGCTCATTAGCGAGAACAGTTTGGCAGGATGGGCACCAATTTACAAAGGACTTTTTCTTATACGCTAAGCCGTTTTTATACATTTGAAGGAACATCCATTGAGTCCATTTGTAGTAATCCGGCATACAAGTTTTAACTTCTCTATCCCAGTCGTAGCTAATTCCAAGTGCTTTTAATTGTTTTTCCATCTCCTCCATGTTATTTATTGTCCAATCCTTTGGAGGAATTCCGTGTTTTATTGCTGCATTTTCAGCTGGAAGGCCAAAGGCATCAAATCCTATTGGGTGTAAAACATTATATCCCTGCATCCTTTTAAATCTTGCAATAACATCACCTATGGAATAATTCCTTACGTGGCCCATATGTAATTTTCCAGATGGATATGGGAACATAACTAGCATGTAATATTTTTCCTTATCTGAAAAATCCTCACCATGAAAATTATTCTTTTCTTCCCAAATCTTTTGCCATTTCTTTTCAATTTCTAAAAAATCATAAAAAGCCATGATTCCACCTCCTAAAGTATTATATAAATAAAGGGGTTCTCCATCCCTTTTTAGGGACGGGGAACCCCGCGGTACCACCCTAATTGGCCATAGGCCCTCTCGTTTAGATAAAGGTCTCCCTGCATATTTCTAATAAAAAGGCGAGTTCAATAAGCCGTGCTTACTGGTTTGCACCCTCCACCAGCTCTCTGAAAGCCGTGCCTATTTACTACTCCTTTTAATATGCTATCAATATTCAATTATGGTATATTATAAATTAATATTTAAATTTTGTCAAAGTTTTATACATTTACTGCAATTGCATCTGCCCAGAGCCTTTCTATATCATAAAAGTCCCTGTCCTCTGTATAAAAGACATGCACAATTATATCACCATAATCTAATAAAACCCATCTTGCAGAATTATATCCTTCCTTATGCCTTACGTAAAACCCCTTCTCCGAAAGCTTTTCTTCTATTTCATCGGCTATTGCCTTGACTTGGACTGTAGAAGTTCCGCTACATACTACAAAATAGTCTGCGATTGGACTTAAATGGGATACGTTTAATATCCTAACATCCTTAGCCTTTTTATTTAAAGCAGCATTAGAAATATAATAAGCTAAGCTTGCTGAACTTTTCAAATTATAACCTCCTCATTTTATCTTAGTATATTTTATGTTTTATTATGACATTAGTTTCATTTAATAGCGTCTGTCCCAAGTATAATTATAATTTCATTTTCGTTATCTTTCAAATAATTTACTTCTCCAATTTTTAAAAATTCCTTAATCCTGTGGGCAATTTCAACATTTGATGTTTGTATTTCTGTTTTTTCATAGGCAACTGAATGATTTCCAGTCTTAATATTTTTATAACCTAATTGTGATAACCTTTCTTTATATTTCTTTGCAAGTCCATTAACATTTGTAGAATTTAAAATAATTATTTTTAAATCATTATCTGTTTTAAAATATGATAGAACCTCTTTATTTTTATCCTCATCATATATATAATATGAAATCCCCGAAATATATTTAGGTTCCCCCTTTAATGTTTCACTTTCAATAGAGTCAGCATGCATTCCGATAGCCTTATAGGCATAATAAACCATCAATTTAGGTGGAATATTCGTTTTAGTCCATCTTACAACTGTATTCAACAAATTGGGAATTCTAATTATTCCTTCCGGAGTTTTAAGTTTCATAAGAATAAGCTTTAAAAATTCCTGTTGAGTTGAAATTCTTCCTAAATCCCCCGTTGCATATCCAGTCCCATCGTTGTTTTTTCTCCATCTTATAAATTTTTCAGCAAGCTCCCCATTTAAGTGGACCTTTTCTCCCTTTTTAAAGTTAATATCGAGATCATAGGATTTATAATGCATATCCCTCGGAATTACTACATCAACTCCACCTATGGCATCTATTGCCCTTCTAAAGCCTTCATAGTTTATTTCAACATAATAATCTATATGGACATTTAAAAAATTTTCTACTGTTTTAATAGTTAGTTCCGTCCCCCCGATGGAATGGGCAGAATTTATTTTACAATAATCGCCGTTAATTTTTACCCTTGTATCCCTAGGAATCGATAAAATAAAGGCTTTATTTTCATTTGGATCGTAATTTACCAGCATTATTGTATCAGAACGAGTATGAGATGATTTTTTATTTTTATAATCTCCTGCATCAACACCTAATACCAATATATTAACAGGTTCGTTATAACTTAATATTGTCCCTTTAAAATCATCATTTGACATTTTATTAAGCTGGTAAAAACCATATCCAAAAGCTAATCCAACAGAGGAAATAAAGAAAATTAATAACATTAAAAAAAATTTTTTTACACTTTTCTTTCTTACCCTTTTAGTCCTTTTGTTCATCTATTTTCCACCTTTCAATAAAAGCCAATTTCTAAATTCAATAGTCAAGGGATGGATAGGAAGATTTCTATTAATAACATAAGTTAGTGTGCTGTTACAGGACATTAAAAGCGCTTCTTCAAAATTTTCAAAGGCTTTTTTTCTTATTTCTTCAACGCCTTCAAAATTACGATCAATAGATATAAAATCCGCAAGGTAAATTATTTCCTCAAAAATCGTCATATCCTTTCTTCCAGTTGTATGATAGTATATTGCATTGAAAATATCCTCATCATCAATACCAAATTCAAATTTACTCAAATATGCTCCTACAGGACCATGCAAGAGAAAGGGCTGTATTTTCTGTATTTCATCAACAATTATACCATATTTATAAGCTTTAATTAACAATTCATCATCCCTTAAATTTTTTGCACAGTCATGTAGTAATGCGGCTATCTTTATTTTTTCTAAATCAACATTGAAATTTTTACCAAGTTCTATTGCGGCTTTTAAAACATTCTTTGAATGAATATATCTTTTTTCATCTAGCATTTCCTTTAATTTTTGTTCTATTTTATGAATCATGTTATCAATCTCCTCAATATAAGTTATTTTTTTGGATATAATCAATAACTTTATCCGGAAGCAAATACTTTATACTTTTTCCTTCGTTTATTCTTTTTCTTATTTCAGTTGAAGATATTTCTATATTTGGAACTTTTAAATATATAGCTTCTCCACCAAATTTATTACATTTTTCCTCAATCAATTTTAACATTTCTCTCGATTCTACATTTCTATTTACTACTACAAATTGTGCCATTTTAAAAACTTCCTTTACATTTTTCCAGCTGTCTATCTCTAAAAATGCATCGTATCCAATAATAAACCTAAATTTGTTTACATAATATATTTTTTGTAATTCTTTTAATGTATCGTATGTATAGGAATAATCTAATCTTTTTATTTCTATATCGCTTACCTCGAAATAGGGGTTATCCTCTATTGCAAGTTTAACCATTTCGTATCTATGTTTCCCTTTAACAACTCCTATGTCCTTATGGGGTGGAATGCCGGTTGGGATAAAAATTATCTTATCCAGTTTCAAAATTTCCAAAACTTCGTTTGCAATGATTAAGTGTCCCAAATGAATTGGATTAAAGGTTCCTCCAAATAAGCCTATATTTTGCAAATGGCATCACTCCAAATTAAAATTCCAAATGTTATTATATCATAAAAAATCCCTTAAGGATAATTCCTTAAGGGACTAATTTGGAAAATTTATTTGAGGTTTTTTGTCGTTTCGTCTATAAATTACAAATTTGTTTCCTATAACTTGAACTGGCTCAGCTTTTAAGCTATGACAAACATCTTGGCATGTTTCATAAGGATCTAAAAGACTATTTTTTAAAACGGTTATCTTGATTAGTTCACGGGCAGTTAAGGCTTCATCTATTTGCTTTAATACCGCCTCATCTAATCCATTTTTGCCTATCTGGATAATCGATTCAATATTATTGGCAAGGCCTCTTAAATAGCTCCTCTGCTTTCCTTTCAGCATATATTCACCTCTATTCGACGAATTCAAATTCAAAATCATTCATCCTTACTATATCTCCATCCTTAATTCCCATTTGCTTTAATTCCTCGATAATACCTTTTCTTTCTAATACCTTATGGAAGTATTTTAATGACTCAGAATCATAAATATTAACGCTAAGCAGCAGTCTATCTACAAAAGATCCAGTTATTTCGAATGCGCCATCATCTGCCCTTTTAATAATATAAGTGAATTTCTTGTCTTCAGGGATATAAAATTCACCTAATGGTTCCTCATCATAAGGTGCATTTTCTAAAACCTGTCCTACATACTGCATAAGTTCTTTAAGGCCTTGATTGGTTGCTGCTGAAATTTTAAAGACCTTTATTCCATGTTTATCCATTTCAGCCTTAAGCCTTTCAAAATTTTCTTCTGCACCAGGAATGTCCATTTTATTAGCTGCTACTATTTGAGGCTTTTTAGAAAGTTTTTCGTTATATAATTTTAATTCTTCATTTATCTGATAAAAGTCTTCAATGGGATCTCTTCCTTCTATTCCCGAAACATCTATAACATGAATAAGCACCCTTGTTCTTTCAATGTGCCTTAGAAAGTCTATTCCCAAGCCCGCTCCTTCATGGGCACCTTCAATAATTCCAGGAATATCAGCTAGAACAAAGCTTTTAACTCCTGGAAGGTCTACAACGCCTAAATTAGGAGTTAAAGTTGTAAAATGATAGTTTGCAATTTTAGGTTTTGCCCCTGTAACCATCGATAATATAGTTGACTTTCCAACATTCGGGAATCCAACGAGACCAACATCTGCTAATAATTTGAGCTCCAAAACGATCCATCTTTCTTCGCCAGGCATTCCTGGTTCAGCAAAGTTAGGAGCTTGCCTTGTAGGGGTTGCAAATTTCGTATTTCCTCTACCTCCGCGTCCTCCCTTTGCAACAACTGCCACATCTGATTCATCCTTAAGATCTGCTATAATTCTATTAGTTTCTGCATCCTTTATGACTGTTCCTGGTGGAACTTTAATGACTAAATCCTCTCCATCCTTACCAAACTTGTTGTTCGTTCCCCCATTTTCTCCTGACATAGCTATATATTTTTTCTTGTATCTAAAATCCAAAAGAGTTCTAAGGCCTTTGTCGACCACAAAAATTACATCTCCGCCTTTTCCTCCGTCTCCTCCATCTGGTCCACCAAACGGAACATATTTTTCTCTTCTAAAAGATACTGCTCCATGTCCTCCGTCTCCGGCTTTGACATATATTTTAGCAACATCTACGAACATATGATCACCTACTTTTTTCAATACTCACTTCCAAAAGAAAGGAGTTTCCAAATTCGTAAAGCCTTAAATTTAAACCATCTATTTTATATGGCGTTTCATAATTGGTAGACTTAATTTTTTCCTTTAGGCCAGTGTTATAAAAGTCGATTAAGTATGCCTTATCATCTTCGCCTATTTCAATGTAGAGTTTTTTACTAACGTTATTACCTTTTAAGCCATTAAGCAAATACTTTTTAATGTTTTCAAACAATGTTAGTATTTCGTTTTTATTTTTTGTAAAAACTTCAGTTGGTATGTAATCAATATTTGTTATTATTTCATAGTCTGCCCCGATTTTTTCAACTTCCATTATTATGTCCTGCATAAGCAGAGAAATAAAGGGATTTTCGAGGTTATAAATTAAGCTTAAACTAAACATATTTTTATTTATTTCTTTAATATACTCAATAGCCTTATCCGGTTTATTTATCTGTAAATAAGCATATATAACCTGAAGAGTATTCATAAAATTATGTCTTAATAATCTTAGCTGTTTAACTGTATATTCGACTAATTTTTCTTCATCCATAAAATCCACCTCTATTAAACTACAAAAATGCACCCTTAAGGGTGCATTTTAATCTAATTATTGAACAGCTTCTTGTGGATATACACTTACCTTTTTTCTGTCTCTTCCTAATCTTTCGTATCTTACGATTCCGCTTACAAGAGCAAATAAAGTATCGTCCTTTCCTCTTCCAACGTTTGCTCCTGGGTGAATCTTAGTTCCTCTTTGTCTTACAAGTATATTTCCAGCTAAAACGAATTGACCATCATGTCTTTTAATCCCCAGTCTTTTGGATTCACTATCTCTACCGTTCTTGGAACTGCCGACACCTTTCTTATGAGCCATTTATTACACCTCCTTTGAAGGCCTTCTATTTCAATTATGCTTCGATTTTTTCAATCTTAATTTGAGTATATGGTTGACGGTGACCTTGTTTTCTTCTGTAATCCTTTTTCTTCTTAAACTTGAAAACGATTATCTTCTTTGCCTTTCCGTGCTTTACTACTCTTGCAGTCACCTTAGCACCATCAACGAATGGTTTTCCTACAACTAGCTTGCCATCCTTTGAAACTGCAAGAACTTCCTTGATTTCTACTGTTGAATCAACATCTGCAGCAAGCTTTTCAACAAATAGCACGTCACCTTCTTGAACCCTATACTGTTTTCCGCCAGTCATTATTAATGCGTACATTCCTTTACACCTCCTCAACCGAGACTCGCCGCAATCTAGGCAGGTCTTACCTTTTAGCCCGTTGCGAGCGGTTTACAAAGCAATTCTAACATAATACCCTTAGTTTGTCAATGGACAATCTAATTTTTGAATTCATAATTTATGACATTTGGTTCTATTAAAAATTTTAATTCTATATCCCACTCTTTTTTTAATTTATCCTTAAAACCAATATTTTTTGATAATTCATATGTAGTTTGTGGAATGGATACGACAAATTCTTTTTTAAAAAACTTTTCCTTGTTGTAGAGGCATTTATTTTCAATAAGCTTTAAAACATAACTTGGATTTAAAATTTCCTTATAATAATCGTAATAGATTAGTTCATTTAGTTTTTTTCCCTTTCTTGCCCTTACAAGCTCGAGAACTCCTAATTTAGTCCAACCGTAAATCCTGCTTATATTATTATCGTTTTTTGACAGTTCCATAATAAAATTTAATAGTTCTTGTTTTTGCTTATTTTCTACATCCACAAAGTCGATAAATATAATTCCTCCTGTATTTCTAAGCTTTAAAAGTCTAAATATCCTTTGGGCGGCCAATTTATTAAATTCCATCAATGATTTAATTTCAGCATTATGATAATCTATATTTCCTGAATTAACATCTATTATTGTAAATGCTTCTACTTCATCCATCACAATATTGGCTTCACCTATCAAGAAGTGCTTCCTTTTCATGATATCCATAATGCTATTATCGATAGTATTAATTATATCTATACTTACATTAAAGTTTTTGACATCGATGTATTTTTGAAATAAAGCTTTATCCTTTTCCTTTGAAAAATAAAGTTCTATACATTCACTTCCATTAATGTGTTCATCTATCAGTTTTGAAATATAATCTTTTGACTTCATCAAAAGGCATGGAGCCTTTATATAGTTTGCTTTGTCTTTAATATTCTCCCACTTTTCTATTAAAGAATGATATTCATTTATTAACTCTTCAGTATTAAAGTCTTCAGCTTCAACTAAAACGCCATAATTTTCTTTTATGTTATTTTCAAACATTGATTTTATTTTCTTGTAAATTTCTTTATTTGGTGATTTTATATCTTTTATGCCCACTAACAAATGTAATTTTTTCCCAGGAAATAATATTCGACTGGAAGCTTTATAGGCTTTTTTGCCTTCAGAATCCCTCTTTATTTGCACTATTGTTTCATCGCCAATTTTTAAATTTGGAGCTTCTTTTAAATCTATAAAGGCATTTTTGATTTCGCCTATATTTAAAAAGGCTATGTTTAAATAAGCGTTAATGTTCTCTACCCGTGCTTTATATATGTTTCCCTCTAATTTTTTATATGAAATATCTTCGATATAAATATCAATTAGTTCCTCATCTTCAAAAACTAAAAACCTATTTTGTGTTATTCCAGTGTCAACAAAAATTTTCTTCAATCCAAACACCTCTATGGTAGTCTAAAAAATTTATCTAATGCTATAAAATCGTTTGCCTTTGCATAAAGCTCTAATCTTGTTATTTCAAAAATTGAAAAGTCAACTCCATAATCCCTTAATACTTCAATAAGCATCTCAGGATTTACACTTCCTTTATTGCTATTTTGAACTAACACCTTCAAGTTACTTATTTTTTCGTTATTCTCTAAAGAAATTTCATAGATCATAGGTCTTATATTTATTTCTTTTTCTCCTGATTTTGTCCTTTTTATTCTTAAGATATACTTTTCATTTTTTACTTTTTCGATAACATCACCTAACTTATAAAAGTTACATGCTAGCTGTATTTGATAACTTGCAGCTTCTACCACACTCATAGCAGAGGGTTTTTTCGAATTTATCTTTATGCAATCTGTAATATATAGGCCTTTAGGGAGGCATTGATTTAAACTATCCCTAATAACTTCCTCATCAAAATCCCCCTCAAGCTCAATATCTGCATATTCACCTAAACTACCAATCCCTACTGATAAAGGAGAAGCAATCGATATTGAAGGATGTGGGTTAAAACCCTTAGAATAAACTATTGGAAGCTTAGCCCTTTTAATGGCCCTGTGCAAAGTCCTTAAAGTATCCAAATGGGAAAGAAACTTTACTAAATCAGTCTTTTGAAACTTTATTAAATATCGCACCATTAAAACAAGCACCACCTTCAAGATATTTTGTTATACCACAGGCTGTGCAACCTAACCTACAATCTTTGGTTAATATACACTCCATTGCCTTTTGGTATTCCTTTATTAAATACTCCTTGCTTACACCTGCATCTATAAAATCCCATGGTAGGACTTCATCTAGTGATCTTTTTCTATAAGCATAAAATTCAGGATCAATGCCACACTCTTTAAATGCCTCCATCCATTTGTCGAATTTAAAGTATTCCTGCCAGCCATCGAATTTGCATCCCTTTTCCCAAGCCTTTATTAGAACCTTTGTTAATCTTCTATCTCCCCTTGAAAATACTGCTTCAAGAAAGCTTATATAGGATTCATGGTAGTTATAATTTATAAATTTGCTTTTTATTTTTCCCTTTAAGAATCTTTGTTTTTCCTGTAAAGTTTCAATTCTGTCCTGAGGTTCCCACTGAAAGGGAGTAAAGGGTTTCGGAACAAAGGAGGATGTGCTGACGGTTACGCTTAACCCCTTTGTCCTCTTTTCCTTAGGCAACGAAAAATATGCATCAACCACTTTTTGAGCTAAATGGGCAATGCCTTCAACATCCTCCATGGTTTCAAAGGGAAGTCCTATCATAAAATAAAGTTTTATTGTATTCCATCCCGACTGAAAGGCCGAAGTTACGGAATTTATTAAATCCTCCTCAGTAACGCCTTTATTTATAATATCCCTCATCCTTTGTGAACCTGCTTCAGGGGCAAAGGTTAGTCCTGTTTTCCTAACTTTTTGAATTTCGTTTATTAAATTAACCGAAAAAGCATCTATTCTCAATGAAGGTAGTGAAATACCCACCTTATCCTTTTCATATTTTGATATTAAGCTCATTACTAAATTTTGAATATCAGAATAATCACAGATACTTAAGGATGTTAGCGATATTTCATCATAACCTGTATTATTTACAAGTTTTTCAGCCATTTCTAATAATTTGTTTGCAGTTCTTTCCCTAACAGGCCTATATATCATGCCTGCTTGACAAAACCTACATCCCCTTGTGCAGCCTCTAAATGTTTCAAGCATTATTCTATCATGGACTATTTCTGTTAATGGAACAATAAAGGCCTCTGGATAATAAGATTTATTAAGATCCTTTATAATTCTTTTTTTAATTACCTTTGGATATTCCTCCTTCTTAGGAATCATTCTTTTTATAGTTCCGTCTTCATTGTATTCTATATCGTAAAACTGAGGAACATATACCCCTTGGATCTTTGTTATTTCTTCTAAAAATTCTATTCTTTTGCCTCTTCTTTCCTTCCACTTTACATATATATCAATAACCTCTATTAATGCCTCTTCTGCTTCGCCTATTATAAAGAAATCAGCAACATCTGCTAAAGGTTCAGGATTAAAGGCACTAGGACCGCCAAAAACTACAAAAGGACCCGATTCCCTATCTTTTGAAAGGAAGGGAATGCCTGCAAGATCAAGCATGTTTATTATATTTGTATAACTCATTTCATACTGCAAAGTAAAACCAACAAAATCAAAATCTTTTATAGGATCTTTAGTTTCTAACGCATAAAGAGGAATATTGTTCTTTCTCATCTCCTCCTCCATATCCACCCATGGAGCAAAAACCCTCTCACAATATGTATCTTCCCTTTCATTTAATAGATGATATAATATTTTAATCCCAAGATGCGACATCCCAACTTCATAAACATCTGGAAAACACATAGCAAATCTAACCTTAACGGTTGTCGGATCTTTAACTGCCATATTTATTTCATTTCCTATATACCTAGCAGGCTTTTGAACTCTCCTTAATATATCTTCAGGTATTTTTACCATATAAATTCCTCCCAAAGCAGCTTAATATTAACATATCATATAATAACAAAGTATTGTAAAATAAGCAATAAAAATATATAACCGCCAATTGGCGGTTAATATTGCTTTATGTATTTTAATGGATCAACAGAAGTATTATTGAATTGCAGTTCAAAGTATAATGCATACTTTTTTGTTTTCGGAATCAAACCGTTAACTCCAACTACCATTCCTTTTTTTACTGTCTCTCCTTCAGTTAATCTTATTTCATCTAAGTAACCGAATATAGATTTATAACCATTCTTATGATCTATAGTGATTAAAAGCCCATATTCATCATTTGCCTCTATTTTTTCTACAACTCCATCAAAAATTGCCTTAACATCTTTTGAAGTATCCGTTTCATAAATAATGCCTTTTGAAATATTATCTTCATTTATTTTTTCACCAAACTTTAAAACTATTTTCCCTTCAATTGGAACCTGATCGATAATAAATTCCTGCTGTTTGAAAACTTTAATTGAACCTAAATTGAATGAGCTTAATTTATTCATTGCAAATCTTTTAATTTGCTGTGTGTAGTCCTTGTAAAAGGCATTTTTAATTCCTTCATTCATCCAAAGGGCTGTATTTGTCTTTACAGCCTTTAATACTATAAAAAAAATTAATATTATAAGAACTATCGATAAATTATTTATTAACTTGCTTAAAAAATCGCTTGATTTTTTATTTCTATTTCTAATGTGATTATAATAATTTTGTGAATACAATATAATCACCCCCTTAACATTATATGAATTAAATAATTCCTATATGTTAAGGGGGAAAATTTAAAAGTTTATTTTTTGTTTTCTCATTCCGACGTTAACAATAAGTGCTATTGATATAACGTTAGTAAGAAGCGAACTACCGCCATAACTCATAAATGGAAGAGGTATCCCTGTTATTGGCATAAGTCCTATATCCATACCTATGTTTTGCAATATTTGAAATACAAACATAGATAAAATTCCGATAACCAAGAACCTTCCAAATCTATCCTTAGAATTTTTAGCTATATATAATCCCCTCAAGGAAATATTCAAATAAACAAGTAATAATAAAAGAACGCCTATGAACCCAAATTTCTCAGCAAAAACACAAAATATAAAATCTGTATGTGCTTCAGGAATAAACTTTCCATCGGTTAAACCAGAGTTGAAAAGCCCAATTCCAAAAAACTTCCCTGAACCTACTGCTATTTTAGCCAGATAAGCATTATAGCCTGCACCAAGTTTGTCCATTTCTGGTTTTAGAAAAACTAAAATTCTGTTTTTTTGGTATTCCTTTAAAATATTAAGCTTCCAAACAGCTATAAATGAAGTTAATCCAGCAATTGCAGTCCAATAAATAAATCTAAGGTCAAGTCCCGCCACAAAAATCATACCTAAGATTGTCATCGCAAATATTAAATTGGTTCCTGTATCCGGCTGAAGTTGTATAAGGGCCATAGGAATTAATGCTATTATGGCTATCTTTGATAAATTTTTAAAGGTATTGATGTTTTCAATATCCTCTAAAAGTTTTGCTATTGTTATTATAGTGGCTATTTTAGCAAACTCAGAAGGCTGAATTCCTAATGGTCCTACCCCTAACCATGCCTTGGCGTTATTTCTTACACTTCCAAATAATAGAACTGCTATTAATAAGATAATTGAGATAGAATAAAGTATCTTATAATATCCACCGATAATATTATAATCAATTAATATAATTAGAAAAAATATTGCCATAGAAATTATAAAAAATACGGATTGAAAAATTAGCCTCTGCAAATTCCCCTGGCTAAATGCTAAAGTTGCTGCTCCAATCGATATTATGCCAGATACAACAACAAATATCATGCTAAAAACAATAGAGTAATCTATATTTTTCATAATTTTCTTATCAACGTTTAATTTTGTTAGCATAACAACACTCCCTATATATATGCTTTTTACTTAATAATTATATTAAAAATTACAACCCTTTACAAGGTAATTATCTATTCCTTGTAAAGGGTTGATTTTTATTTTGCGGTATCCTTCATTTTTCTAATTGGAATATTAGCAATCAAAGCTGGTGTGCTGATTCCTTCTTCCCCTGCTTTAGTTAATTTTATTTCTAAACCTCTCTCATCTATTTCAGCATAATCGGATATCACTCTAATTATATCGCTTTTTAGCATTTCAAGAAAAGTAGGAGAAACATTTGCCCTATCATGTATCAATATTAATTTAAGCCTTTCCTTAGCGACATCTTTTGATGGAGGCTCTTTGCTGAATAATTTAAAAAAATCCATAACACCCCTCCTATCTTCTAAATAGCTTTTTGAATATCGAGAAGAAACCAGATTCTTCGTTATCTAATTCCATAAATGGCACTTCTTCACCTAAAAGCCTTCTTGCTATATTTTTATAAGCTTGTCCTGCTTTAGATGCCGGATCAGTTACAGCTGGCTCTCCCCTGTTTGTAGAAATGACAATCTTTTCATCATCAGGAACAATTCCTAATAGCTTAATTGCTAAAATATCAGTCATATCATCTATATTTAGCATCTCTCCTTTTTTCGTCATTTCAAATTTAATCCTGTTTATTATGAGCTGATGATCTTCTAAGCCCTTTGCTTCAAGCTTTCCTATTATCCTATCTGCATCTCTTACTGCTGATACTTCAGGAGTTGTAACTACAATTGCTCTGTCGGCTCCTGCTACAGCATTTTCAAAACCATGTTCTATACCTGCAGGACAATCTATTATAACATAGTCAAACTCGTTTTTTAGATTTTCAACAAGCTCCTGCATTTGCTCAGGCGTAACTGCTGTCTTGTCCTTTGTTTGAGCTGTTGGAAGTAAAAATAAATTGTCAAGCCTCTTATCTTTTATAAGAGCTTGCTTTAATTTGCAAGTTCCCTCAACTACATCTACAAGGTTATAAACAATCCTATTTTCCAAACCTAAATGTAAATCAAGATTTCTAAGTCCAGTATCAGCATCCACAACTACAACCTTTTTCCCAAGCATTGCAAGGGCTGTTCCTATATTTGCTGTAGTTGTGGTTTTTCCTACTCCACCCTTTCCTGAAGTTACTACTATCGATGTTCCCATTAAAATCCCTCCACTTTAGATTAGTTTATTAGGTAAATATGGTTCTATAGAAATAAACTTTCCTTTAATTTTTGCCACCTCTGGAATCTTAGGTTTATTCATCTTATCATCCGGCGATCTTGATATCACGTCAGCAATCCTAATCTGTTCCGGCTGTAATTCATAAGCCGCTATAAAGGCCTTATAATTTCCATCTGCCCCTGCATGAACAACGCCCCTTACAACTCCAAGAACTATTATGTTCCCAGTTGCTACAACTTCAGCCCCTGAATTTACGTCGCCTATAATGACGATGTTGCCATCATAGAAGATTCTTTGTCCTGATCTTATTGTTCTTTTATATATTTTTGTTATCGCTTCATTTAAATCTTGACCTTTTTTAGGTGTATTGGTCTTTTTATCCTCAAAAATCAAGTTTATGTTAAATTCCTTTAATAACTCATCCTTCAAGCTATGTAGGAATTCCTCTGAAAGCTCATAGTCACTTTTAAGATACATCCTACTTCCATAAAAAAAGTCCTTGCCCTGACATAATTTCTCAAAGATATCCTTTTTAATTTCGTTAGGTTCTTTTCCTAAAACATATACAACAATACCATTTCTATTGCCTTTGAAAACTACAGAACCCATTCCTAACCTCCACTTTCTATTAAATATATTTCTTCACAAAAAGCTTAAATCCTTCATAATTTTAAATTATTTTTTCGTTTAATTATTATTTTATCATACAAAAGAAACTAAAAAAATACACAAAATGAACAAAAGCTGTCGTTTTCGCAAAACGACAGCCAAGCTTAATTATTTCTATTGAGCTGCAAACCTTCTTTGGTGTTCAGATCTTGCAAAAGCCCTGTGAATGGATTTCAGGAAGGCATCTCTCATAAGCTTTAGCAATTCTTGCTTTTCGACTTTTCAAAAGTCCGTAATTCTGCACACGGACGTGCAGAGCCGAGTGGCCGACACGGATGTCGGCTCACGAGGGTAGGACTTTTGGAAACAAAGAAAAGCTTAGAATTGCTTAGCGAAATGAGCGAATGCCAGGGAAATCCTTCACGGGGCTTATCAAAAATTAACTTTTTCAACAGTCTGAAGCTCAATTATTTCTATTGAGCTGATTATTCGAACTACTATTTGTGGAATTAGTTGCAGGTTTATTGAGCCCAAAATATTGCTCATATATTGCCCTTGCAACAGGTGCAGCATAGCTTCCATGTCCCGCATTGTAAATTACAACAACAACCGCAATTTCTGGATTATCATAGGGGGCAAATCCAATATACCAGCCATAGGCAGCACGCCCTTTGAGCTTTAATGAATCATCTACCGAAGCACTTCCTGTTTTCCCACCTGTTGGAATAGGGAAATTTCTAAATGTTGAAGAAGCTGTTCCACCCTCTTCTGTAACCTTCCTCATGCCTTCCTTAACAGCTTCAACATATTTAGGATTTAAATTTAGTTTTTGCAAAACTTCAGGTTTATTTTCATATTTTAATGTTCCATCAGGGTTTAATACCTTTTTTACAAGGTGCAGTTTATATCTTGTTCCTCCATTTACCAAAGTAGAAACATAGCTTGCCATCTGAAGGGGAGTTAAGTCCGTATAACCTTGACCAATCGAAGCATTTAAAATCTGATAAAATTTATTTGCATCGGTATGAAGAATATTTAATTCACTTTTTATAAATTTTTTAGCCTTTTCATCAAATATTCCAATTGAATCAAGTAAATTTTCATCATATTGACCAGATATTAGCATATTTCTTAATGCCCTATATCCAGGCGTTCCACTATCGATTGTGTTAATTTTGTATTTCTTTTTTAATGTTTCTTTTATAACATACATAGTATAATCAACATTACTTCTCACTATTTTTTGAGGGTTTGCAACTTCACCTGGACTTTCTTCTATTTCAATTCCCGTTTTAGGCATCTCACCTGTTTTAGGGTCTCTAATAAGTCCAAATTTATAGGCCCATTCGTTAAATTTTTCCCTCCCTAATCTTTTTCCGACTTCAAAGAAAAAGTAGTTGCAGGAAACCTGTATAGCCTTTGCAACATCTACAGGACCGTGAGTCCTTCTTTTTTCATTCCATATCCAGCAGGCACCATGAAATCCTGGTAATCCATCATACACACCTTTATCAACTATTATAGTATCAGGTGTTATAACTCCCTCCTGAAGTCCTGCAATGGCAACCAATGGTTTAAATGTGGATCCTGGTGGTGCAGTCCCATAAGTTGCATAATTAAATGTTGGTAAAGGGTTTAAACCAAACTCTCCCCTTTGTGGCCACAGATACTCTACAAGCTCCTTTGGTGGTGACCCTTTTTCTGCAAACAAGTTTGGATCAAATCCTGGCCTACTTGCTAAAGCTAAAATTTCTCCAGTTCTTACATCAACGACAACTGCAGCGCCAATGTTTGCGTTAGGATAAGGTTCATCAGTTGGAATTTTTCTTGTTCTTATATTCTCCATAGTTTCATCAAGGGCCTTTTCGGCAACCTTTTGTAATTCAACATCAATGGTCGTTACAACTGAATCCCCAGGTATTGAATCAAGTCTTGCTGTTTCGTGCAGTATCCTTCCAAATTTATCTACATCAACTTCAATACCTCCTGGCTCTCCCCTTAGTGCTATATTTAACTCCTTATTATTTTCTAATGCTTTTTCAAGTCCCTGCTTTCCTATCAATTCCCTGCTTATATCATAGCCTAAGCTTGAATAGTAGTCCTTTTCCTCCTCACTAATTTTACCTAAATATCCTAAAAAGGCTGAACCAACTTCACCATATGGATATTTTCTTATTGGTGATATTTCTGTAAAAATCCCTGGCAAATTGTTTCTTTTATATTCAACTGCAAGGGCTGTTTTTTTGCTAACGTTTTTTGCAACATATATTGCCCTATATTGTGAAAATATCGACTCTTGAATAGAATGCCTGAAGGCGATTAACTTCAAAGCTTCGTCAAATGTCATATTATATCTAAACATAAATTTATTATTGTTATATGAATCTAACAGGCCAAACTTATTTGCTAATTCTATAAAGCTTTCCTTTGCATTTAAGCCCTCATCAAGTTTATAAAATTCTTTAAATTTTACTTCTCTTTTTTTATTTATCTCCTTCTCTGATGAGCCAAAATCAAATTTAAAGATACCATTTTCATACACTATAGGAAAATTTGGTGTATTTATCTTTTGTTCGTCACCATTTTTAATTATTAATCTAATCGTGTCTAATAAAACCTTATTAATTTCATCATTATCTGCCTTTGACTTGACGTTATTATAAGTTATGTTAAAACTTTGAACATTCGTTGCAATTTTATTGCCATTTCTATCTAAAATCTCTCCCCTTGGTGCAATTTCATTTATAAACTTTCTTCCCTTTTCTTCTGCAAGTGTTCTATAATATTCACCGTTAACGACTTGAAGATAGAATACTCTTGATATCAATGTAATGAAAACAAAATAAACTATAAATTTAAAGGCAGCAATTCTTGCTGCTTCATTTTTTTTCATATTATCACCCTATTCTAAAACTTCCATTCTTTTTGTAAAAAAGCAATATTAACTATCTTTTTTAAAAAGCTAAATAGTAAAATAGCAAAAATTGTGTTAGAAATCAGCTCAAAAGGAACTACATCTTTAATTATCTTTATAAAGTCAATTTTTATTGATGCAATATAATAACTCCCAAATATAATCAAATATTTCAATATAACCGCCAAGACGTTTAATAATATTAGTATTAATGTTCTTTCTTTATAAATCTTTTTTTGGACTAATGCAAACAAATACGATATAGATATATATATAATCGAATTAACTCCAAAAACATAGGGTGAAAAGCTATCAACAATTAGTCCTGTTACTAATGCAACAATAAAGGATTCAACCTCATCTAATAGCAAAGATGAGCAAGCAATAAAAGCTAGAGTAGCATCAAGGGCCAAAAAGTTTATTTTCAGCCCTGATAAAAAGGATTGCTGCAATATTAAAATAAAAATTGAAATTAAAATAAAAGTTAAAGCTCTTTTCACTTTATTCTTCTCCCCTACTTAATAATAACCATAACTTTTTCTAATTTTTTAAAATCTACTTCTGGTTTTATATAGGCAACTTTTGTAAGACTTGGCTTTTCCTCTTCAATTGATGTTATTTTCCCTATTAAAATATTGTCTTGAATGATACTATCTCCTTCAGAAATAATATTGGTAGTTACAACTAAATCTCCTTCCTTTGCCTTAGTATCATAGGGAAGCATACTGATTTTGCATTGTTTGTCTTTGTTGATTGATTTTATACCTGTAAGAAGACCAATATCCTCAGTAGAAGAAACTTTAGCAGGAATATTAGCCATTTCATCCAAAATAGTCATTACCTTGGAATTATTTTGATTAACTTCTATTACTTGTCCAACAAAACCGTTTCCTGCAATAACATATTGACCCTTTTTTACACCATCGTTACTTCCTACATCAATCAATAAAATATCAAACCATTCCCCACCAACTTTTGCTATAACATTTGCTCCTAATAATTTAATATTTCTATTGGAATTTTTAAAATTAAGTAGCTTGTTAAGCTCTTCGTTTTCCTTTTTAAACTTTTCAAAGTCTACTAATTTAAGCCTTAGCTCCTCTACTTCCTTTTTTAATTCATCGTTTTCTTTTTTTAAACTGGCAAGAGAGGATACAAACTGAAAAATATTACTTATTCTTTGCCCTGCTACATATAAAGTTTTCTGAAGGGGTCTAAACCCCATTGTTAATATATTTTGAACTATGCCAGTATTTCCTTTATTACCAGCGGTTATTCCTATAAATATCGTAAATGCAAGACAAAGAACAAGCACTATTGTAAGTAGCTTGTTCTTTAAAAAGTCCATAATTATCCCTCTTTCTATTTTGATTTGGAAAGTCCAAATCCTTTAGTTCCAGAAAGTTTATCGATATATTCTAATGCCTTACCAGCTCCTATGGCCACGCAATCTAATGGATTTTCAGCAACATGAACTGGAATATGTGTTTCACTATTAATTAATTTATCAAGTCCTCTTAATAAGGCTCCTCCACCTGTTAGCATAATTCCTTTATCCATAATATCAGCTGCAAGTTCGGGTGGAGTTTTTTCTAATGTAAATTTTATAGCATCAACTATTGCTGTAACAGGCTCCTTTATTGCCTCTCTTATTTCTGATGAAGTAATTGTTATAACCTTTGGTAGACCTGAAACTAAGTCTCTTCCCTTTATATCCATAGTCATTTCTTCATCTTCTGGGAAGGCTGAACCAATTTGAATCTTTATTTGTTCGGCTGTTCTTTCTCCAATCATTAAATTATATTCCTTCTTTATATAATTAACAATTGACTGGTCAAGTTCATCTCCAGCAATTCTTAGAGATTTACTTGTTACAATGCCATCCAATGAAATAACAGCAACCTCTGTTGTTCCACCACCAATATCTACAACCATACTTCCCGTAGGTTCATTTACAGGTAGTCCTGCACCAATTGCTGCTGCCATTGGTTCCTCTAATAAATGAACCTCCCTTGCTCCTGCTTGTTTAGTTGCTTCTTCTATTGCCCTTTTTTCAACTTCTGTTACACCTGATGGATAGCATACAACAATTCTTGGTCTTACAAAGGCACCTCCATTAGTAACCTTTTGTATAAACTTTTTTAGCATTGTCTGTGTAACGTCAAAATCAGCAATAACCCCATCCTTTAATGGTCTAATTGCCACAATATTTCCAGGTGTTCTTCCTATCATTTCTTTTGCTTCATCGCCAACTGCTAATACTTGTCTTGAATTGTCATTTCTAATAGCAACTACTGAAGGCTCCCTTAATATAATACCCTTTCCTTTTACATATATCAATGTGTTTGCTGTTCCTAAATCGATACCCATATCCTTTGAAAATCCAAATAATGCCATGTCATATACTCCTTTCCTAGAATAAATTTTTTTCCTTTAAACTAATATAGCAGCCATCTCCAATAATAATATGATCAAGCAGTTCTATCCCAACTAATTTGCCAACTTCGAATAACCTCTTAGTTATATTTATATCCTCCATGCTTGGCTCAGGATCACCTGATGGATGATTATGACATATAATTATGGAAGAACTGCTCCTTCTTATAGCCTCACTAAACACCTCACGAGGATGAACTATAGAAGAATTAAGACTTCCTATTGAAATGTCCTTTATATCAATAACAATATTTTTAGTGTTTAGAAAAATAACTCTTAAAAATTCCTTTTTTAAATACCTCATGTCTTCTCCTATTAAGTTAAATACATCCTTAGGAGAAGTAATTTTGATTTTATTTGAATTTCTCAAGCCTCTTAGCCTTTTACCTAATTCAATGGCAGCTTTGATTTGTGCAGCCTTTGCTAAGCCTACGCCCTTAATACTACTTAATTCTTCAATAGTGCAATTAGATAAAAAGTCAAGACCATTTTTTGAAATTATGTTTTGTGCTAAATTTATTGCACTAAAATCCTTTGTCCCTGTTCTTAACAATATTGCCAAAAGTTCAGCATTTGATAAAGATTCTGGACCAAATTTTATAAGTCTTTCCCTTGGTCTTTCATCGTGGGGGATATCCCTGATTCTAAAATTACTCAAAAGAAACACTCCCTTTTAACAAATTAACCCCCACTTCCCTTAAAAGTTGATCTAGTTTAAATATTGGTAAACCAACAACGTTAAAAAAACATCCATTTATTGACTTGACAAACAAGCTACCAATGCCTTGAATGGCATATGCCCCTGCTTTATCAAAGGGTTCTTTTGTATTTATATAATCCAAAATCTCTTGTTCTGTTAATTCCTTAAAAACCACTTCTGTTTTCTCAAAGTCGCATTTTAAAATTTCCTTACCTAAATCGTATACACAAATAGCTGTTACAACTTCATGGGTGCTGCCACTTAATACCTTTAACATTTTAATTGCATCTTCTTCATCTTTAGGCTTTCCAAAAACTTTACCATCCTTAGTAACAATGGTATCAGCTGAAATTATTATAAAATCTCTATTAATATTTTTAGCAACATCAAGAGCTTTACCCTTTGCCATATCTATTGCTAATGATATAGGATCCATTTCGAAAATTTTTTCTTCAAAACTTGAAGGGACAATATCAAAATCTATATTGAATTTACGAAGCAATTCAATTCTTCTTGGGGATGATGAAGCAAGAAGGATTCTTTTCATATCATCACCTACATTTTTTTATAAAGGAAAAAGCCCAAAATCATTCCTACAATAGTAAGTATATTAACTTTAAAAGATAAAGCAAAGGTCAATGTAAATATCTTTAAATCCAAAAATATTGGTTTATTAAGCCCTAAGAAATAACTTTTTTGTAAAATAGAAAGTTGATTAAGGGATGAACCAATTATCTCTCCAAGCATTGTCCCTGCAAGGCCAAATATTAAAAGCAGTATTATTAGATAACCTATTCCCCTATAATTATACTTACCCATATTGACTACCCCTTTAATAATTTTTAAACATTTTATTAATTTTTAAACATACTTATCAAATTCCCTTTTATAGTTTAGCATTAATTGTGAATAAAAACAAGTATCAATAAAGCGTGCAAGACATCTTGCACGCTTTATATTAAATTAATACTTTTCTCTTTTTACATAGTGTGTATGCAACAACTCATGGCTCTTATGGCTATTTGGCTCACCTAAGAACTCTTCGTAAAGTCTTATTACATATGGATTTTTATGGGATTTTCTGATTGGTAAGTGTCTATCTTCTTCGTATATAGCCTTTGCTCTTTCTACTCTCACATCAACTTTTTCCCTTGTTTTTGCATCAACTATAGGCTGACCGCCACCTGTTACACATCCACCTGGACAAGCCATTACTTCTATAAAGTCATAATGCTTTTCTCCACTTTTTACCATTTCCAATACTCTTCTTGCATTAGCAAGTCCATGTGCAATTGCTGCCTTAACTACCTTTCCATTTAATTCAATTTCAGCTTCTTTAATTCCTTCTACTCCTCTTACTGCTGTAATTTCGATATTTTCAAGTTCCTTTCCAGTAACTATTTCATATATAGTTCTTAGTGCAGCTTCTGTAACTCCTCCAGTAGCCCCAAAAATTACACCGGCACCAGTTGATTCTCCAAATGGATTATCAAATTCTTCATCAGGAAGGTTTACAAAGTCAATACCTGCTTCCTTTATCATTTGTGCTAATTCTCTTGTTGTTAATACATAGTCTACATCTTGTAAGCCGTTATGGGACAATTCTTCTCTTTGTCCTTCAAATTTTTTACCTACACAGGGCATTATGGAAACAGTCACTATATTCTTTGGATCGATTCCCATCTTTTCAGCAAAATAAGTCTTAATTAAAGCTCCTTCCATTTCACTTGGCGACTTGCAGGTTGAAAGATTTTCCGTCATTTCAGGATAATAATGTTCAACAAACTTTACCCATCCTGGACAGCAGGATGTCATAAGTGGTAACTTTTCACCTTTGTTTAATCTGTTTAAAAGCTCAGTTCCTTCTTCCATAATGGTAAGGTCTGCAGCAAAATCTGTATCAAAAACCCTATCAAATCCTAATCTTCTTAAAGCCGCCACCATCTTACCAGTTACTCTTGTTCCAATTGGCATACCAAATTCTTCACCTAGAGCAACTCTAACAGCTGGCGCAGTTTGAACTACTACGAATTTTTCTGGATTAGAAATTGCCTTCCACACTTCTTTTATATTTTCTTTTTCATGCAATGCACCAACAGGACATGCCATTATACATTGTCCGCAATTTATACAAACAGTATCAGCTAACGATTTATTGAAGGCAGGCGAAACCTTTGTTTTAAATCCTCTTCTTGCAAAGTTAATAGCATAGACTGTCTGAACTTCGCTACAAGTTGCAATACATCTACCACAAAGTATGCACTTTTCAGGATCTCTTACAACTGAAGTTGAAGCGCTGTCTATATCTTCATGCGTCTTTTCTCCTTCAAATCTTAAATCCCTTATATTTAGCTCCTTTGATACTTTCTGAAGTTCACAGTTTTCACTTCTTATACAAGTTGTGCATTCTCTCTTATGATTTGAAAGGATCAATTCAACAACTGCCTTTCTTGCCTCTCTAACCTTTTGAGTATTTGTTTTAACAACCATGCCATTTTCAGCCTCTAGTGTGCATGAAGCAAGAAGCCTTGGACCAACTTCAACAACACATACTCTACAAGCTCCGAACTTATTAACATCCTTTAAATAGCAAAGTGTAGGTATTTCAATTCCAATCTTTCTTGCAGCTTCAAGAACAGTTGTTCCCTTTGGAACTTCAACTTCAAAGCCATCTATAGTTAATTTAACTAATTCCATCGTCTTCACCCCTTAAATTACTTTTTCACGATTGCCTTGAATGGACATTTTTCCATACATACGCCGCATTTTACACACTTTTCTTGGTCTATTACAAATGGTTCCTTAACTTTTCCACTTATTGCATTTGCTGGACAGTTTCTTGCACAGATGCTGCAGCCCTTACATTTTTCTGCTACTATTTCATACTTCATAAGTGACTTACATACTCCCGCTGGGCATCTCTTTTCCTTTACATGTGCTTCATATTCATGTCTAAAATATTTTAATGTTGATAATACTGGGTTTGGTGCTGTCTGCCCAAGTCCGCAAAGTGCTGTATTCTTTATCTGAATAGATAATTCTTCTAATTTTACAAGATCCTCTTCTGTTCCTTTTCCTTCTGTTATCTTTTCAAGTATTTCTAATAATCTCTTTGTTCCAATTCTACATGGAGTACACTTTCCACATGATTCATCTTGTGTAAATTCAAGATAGAATCTTGCAACGTCTACCATACAGTTGTCTTCGTCCATTACAATCATACCGCCTGATCCCATCATAGAACCCAGAGCTGTTAATGTATCATAATCAATTGGCGTATCTAAATGCTCTGCAGGAATACATCCTCCTGATGGTCCTCCTGTTTGAACCGCCTTAAACTTCTTTCCGTTTGGTATTCCTCCGCCTATTTCATATATTATTTCTCTTAAAGTTATTCCCATAGGAACTTCTACAAGCCCTGTGTTTCTTATCTTCCCGCCAAGGGCAAATACCTTTGTTCCTTTGCTCTTTTCTGTTCCTATTGATGCAAACCATTCTGCTCCCTTTAATATGATTGGTGGAATGTTTGCAAATGTTTCAACATTGTTTATTACTGTTGGCTTGCCCCAAAGTCCTGACTGTGCTGGGAATGGTGGCTTTGGTCTTGGCATTCCTCTTTTTCCTTCTATTGAGTTCATTAGGGCTGTCTCTTCACCGCATACAAAGGCTCCTGCTCCAAGTCTTACCTCTATGTCAAAATCAAAGCCTGTCCCAAAAATGTTCTTGCCTAAAACTCCATATTCCCTTGCCTGCTTTATTGCAACTTCAAGTCTTTGAACTGCTATTGGATACTCTGCTCTTACATAAATGTATCCTTGATTTGCTCCTATAGCGTATCCTGCTATTGCCATCGCTTCTAATACTGAGTGTGGGTCCCCCTCAAGAACTGATCTATCCATAAACGCACCTGGGTCCCCTTCATCGGCGTTGCATATTACGTATTTTTGATCACCCTGTGACTTTGCTGTAAACTCCCACTTAAGTCCTGTTGGGAAGCCTCCGCCTCCTCTTCCTCTTAAGCCTGACTTTTTAACTACTTCTATAACTTCCTGTGGTGTCATCTCTGTCAATACCTTTGCAAGGGCCTTGTATCCATCAAAGGCTATATATTCATCTATGTTTTCTGGGTCAATTACACCGCAGTTTCTTAAAGCTATTCTGTATTGTTTCTTGTAAAAGTCAACTTCATTTAGTGATTTTATCCTTCCTTCGTCTACTGATTCTGTGTATAGAAGCCTTGTTACAACTCTACCCTTAACAAGATGTTCCTTTACTATCTCTTCTACATCCTCAACTGTTACTCTGCTGTAGAATGCTCCCTCTGGGTATACTATTACTACTGGACCTAATTCACAAAGTCCGAAACATCCAGTTCTTATTATTTCTATTTCATTTTCTATTCCATTTTTCTTTACTTCTTCATGAAACTTTGCCTTTATATCCATTGAACCTGATGATGTGCAGCCTGTCCCACCACAGATTAATACCTGAGAACGATAAAATGCCATAGCTTTCCCTCCAATCATTCATTTTCTGCCTTAAAATCGTTAAGTATCTTACCTTGAACCACATGTAGTGTATATTCTTCTACTACCTTGCCGTCCTTTACATGTTCCCTTACTATTCTTCTTGCCTTTTCTGCGTCCATCTTTACATAAGTTACCTTTTCTTCGCCTGGTCTAAACACTTCAACAATGGGCTCTACCTTACAAAGACCTATACATCCTGTTTGAGCAACTGTAACATCTGTTAATCCAAGCTTTTCAACCTCTTCCATAATGGCAAGAAGAACCGGTCTTGCTCCTGCTGCTATTCCGCAGGTCGCCATTCCAACTACTATTCTTGTTGTTGTTCTGTCCTTCCTTTGGTTTACTCTATCAAGGGTCCTTTGTCTTATTTCCTCTAATTCTTTTAATGTTTTCATACTAGGCACCTCCACCTATTTCTTTTAAATTATCTTTGATATATTCCTTCATCCACATCAAAACTTCTGGATGATTTAAATCATCAAAGCCTAAAATTTTTTTTATTTCTCTTGTATCAATTGAAAATGATTTACTGTTAATAATGTGTGCATAAACAAAATCAATCTTAGGATTCAACAAGCAGGATACAATCGTTTCTTCAATTCTACCTATCGGAGGCCTATCAATGTGGTCATGTTGCATTACAGCAACAACTTCTGTTCCTTTATTTACCTCTGAAGAAACCCTTAAAAACCCATTACATGCCCTGCACGTTGCTTCAAACAAAGACAACCCTAAACCAACTCTCCTTGTTGTCCTTGACGTTACAAAAGGATCAGTAATACTTTGTAGCATATTTTTAGGTATTCCTTTACCATTGTCCTTTATTTTAACTATGAGAAGATTATCATTTATATTTTCTTTTATTTCTAATTCAATTAAAGTTGCATTAGCACTAATGGAATTTTCTATTATGTCCATAATATGAAGAGAAATTTCCCTCATAAAATCTCCTCTTATTTATACTCTTTTAAAATGTTTGGAATATCATCTGGGGTTAATCTGCCATATACTTTTTCATCAATAACCATTACTGGGGCAAGACCACATGCACCAAGGCACCTTGTAGCTTCTAATGTAAACTTTCCATCTGCTGTTGTTTTTCCAACTTCAATTCCAAGTTCCTTAGATAATCTATCGATAAGTCCTTGTGCGCCTTTAACATAGCAAGCAGTTCCAAGACATACTCTAATTATATGTTCGCCCTTTGGCTCAAGTGAAAAATATGAATAGAAAGAAGCCACTCCATAAATTTCTGACATTGGAACATTTAGTTCCTGTGATACAACCTTTAAAACATCTTCAGGAAGATACCCATAAATATTTTGAATTTGATGTAATACTGGTATTAGGCCACCTTTAACATCCTTGTATTTTTGGATAACCTCTTTTGCCTTTTCTAATCTTTCGTCTACTTGATTTCCACCACAACAGCAGCAATTTTGTTGATTCATAATTTCACTCCCCTTGTTTGATATTTTACTAACATATTTTATTATGAAATTTGGACTAATGATAATTTTTTAATATAAAAATCTCATTAGCCAAATTACGTAAGCACGAGTTAATATCACCTTTTTTGTAGTTTTTTAAAAACAAAAGATATTCATCATAAAATTTTTTAATTCTTTCATCCTTTGTATTAGAGATATTATCAATTGATAATTGTTCTTGTTGTATTCTGCCCTTCAATAAACTTATTTGTTTTATAACAGCTTTTGTTAATTCTACATATTCCTTATTATTAATTGATAATTCGACATTTTTTATTATATATGATAAATTCAAATTAATCAAATAGTTTTCATAAATTTTTATATCATCTTTTATATAGTCAATCCATGAAATAACATGATATTTCCCATTAATATTTACATAAGCTGCTGTCACATTTTTAGCATTCAATTCTCTAACCAAATTTTCGGCATTCTTTTTTTCATTAAAATATCCTAATTGAACTAAATAAAATGTCACCCTTTGATTTGCATCTATTTTAATATCATCTTGATTTTCAGGAGTTTTAAAAGTAATCATGGTTTTTCGTTCTATCATAAAAGCAAAAATTATCGAAATTATAAAAATTATCAGAAATGTTATTGTTATATTTTTCCTATAATCATTTTTTTCTCCCAATTGAACTCTTATATATCTCATATCCCCAACCCCTAATTTAATACAGAAAAATAGATAGAGCATTGCTCTATCTTAATACTCTAACTGCACCTCTATATCGTTTTGAATAATAAGACTCACTTAAACTTGTTATTGTAACATATCCCATACCTGACGATGCATGAATAAACTTCCCATTTCCTATGTAAATGCCAACATGCGATATTCCTCTTTTTGATGTTTGAAAAAACACTAAATCCCCCGGCAATAATTGGGATTTTGAAATTTTTTGTCCTGATGTAAACTGTCCATAAGAGCTGTGAGGCAACTCTATCCCAAAGGATTTAAAAACATAAGATGTGAAACCTGAGCAGTCAAAACCTGAAGGTGATTGTCCAGACCACTTATATCTTATCCCTAAAAATCTTTTAGCATAACTAACCAGCTGTGGCCCCCTTGATATTGCTTGTCTATTGTTCCTCGCATCATTAGTATTTGCATATACTTTTAAATTAGACAAAAAAATAGTTAATATTAAAATTGTTAATAAAAAAATCCTTTTTCTTATCATCTTTCTACTCCTTCCTATGCCTCCGGAGTTAGCTGACGGGTTCGGGAAGAAGGAATTCCCTACTGATAATACATATCAGATTCACCCCAAAATATGGTTCCTCCGTACCCATTTGGGATTCGGCATTATCTCATAACTATTATATCAATATGCGTAAAATTTGTTCAATATATGTTAAAAAAATTTAATTATTAAAATCCTAAATCCTGTTTTACTAATATAACAATTCCCCTTCCCTTCACGTTTTGTCTATAAGTTACTACATAGTGATTGCAAATTCTCTCTGGTGAATTACAATCTAAACATATCCCTTTCTCAACACATGGCGTTTTTCTTGAAAGTCTTTTTGCATTTATTGGAGATGCATAATTTCTAACTCTTGTGTATGCTTCATTAAGATCCCTAACAATTTTATTTATTCCAGCAATAATAATAACTTTTTTAGGGCCATATATCATTGCCGCAACTCTATTACCGTTACCATCTAAATTTACAAGATATCCTTCTTCAGTAATTGCATTTGAGCTTGTTATGTAATAATCAGCGAAAAATGATTTTCTATATAATTCTCCAATTTCATCAGCTGTTAAACCTTCTTTATATCTGTCTAGTAATGTTATGTTACATTCCCTAAGATATTCTATAATTCCTCCATCAATTAGAGTCATTGAACCTCCAAAGGATACAGTGCTCTTTTCTTCAATAATATTCTTTAATATTTTCTTTGCATCTTCAATGTCTTCAGCAATAAAAACTTCATAATTATTTTTTTCAAGTGATTGTTTTACCCTTTCTAATTTCTTTTCCAGATACCAATTTACATTTTGATTCATTTATTTTACCCCCTTTACCAATATATTTACTGGTCTATCTTTTAATTTAAAATAGTTTGATACTCTTTCGATAGTATAACCATTTTTAAGCCAAAAATTTTTACTGCTTTTGTTTTCCTCTGAAACAACCACACAAAACCTTTGTATACTATACATAGTTTTTAAATAATCTTCTACTAAATCGAGGATATAAGTTCCTAACCCTTTATTTCTTAATTCATATTTTAAAATAAAGGTCATAAACCATGCCTCTTGAATAGATTTATTTTCTATTCTACCCTTAATTATTCCCACCATTTTAGAATCTTTATATATTCCACAAAAAAACTCTAAAGGATTTACAAGGCTCTCCATATACCTTTCTTTTATAAAATCCAAATCAATTTTATTATTAATTCCAATAGCTTCAAGATTACTTTCATCAGAATTAATACATTCTACAATATCTTTTAAGGAATCTAAAGAAACATTTTTAATAACAATGCTTTTGTGGGAAATATTTATATGTAACAACCTATCACCTACTTAAATATTTACTATTTATTTATATTCAACACAAATGTGTAAAATCCTTTTAAAAATTATTGTTAAAAATATAACTTATTATCTGTTATATGCCTCTTTAGATTAGACAAAATGTGTATTATTTTATTTAAGGCATAAAAAAAAGGACCTTGTCATACAAGGTCCATATTATCACTTTTGGTGCGGAGAGCGGGACTTGAACCCGCACGGGATACCCACACGCCCCTCAAACGTGCGCGTCTGCCGATTCCGCCATCTCCGCTTGACACAATATATATTAGCAAATTTAATCTTTTTTGTCAACACTTTTTATAAAAATGATAGTGTCAAGATATTGTAGGTTAATTTTTATAGACAACCCCCTAAAATGTTTAAAATCAAGACTTTCGTAAACTTTTAAACTTTAAATTATATTTTCATATTTAATTGATTTTAATATCTTATACATTGGCGTTACTTTTCCAATATTTAATATTGTTATATTATTTATTCCTTCTCGTGAAGAATTATTTATTCTTTTAATTGTTTCTTTTATCTTCTTTTTATTTAATTTAAATGTTTCAATATCTTCCTTGTATATACTTATTTCCCTTAAATTACCTCCATTCCTGCTAAATACCCTTAGCTTTGCCATTATCTTTAATCCCTCTTTACTCCATCCTAATGGCCTACTGCTTAATCTCGCTGATAATACATGGCTTATATGTCCTTCTGCACTGCATCCTATTACATCCTCGTCCTCTTTATATATTACTATCCCTTCCCAGTTATTTAATATATATCTACTTGCTTCTTTTGCTCTCTCCTTTTCTGTCTTAGTTTCTGCTATATTTATTAACTCCTTAAATATCTCCCTTAAAACCTTCTTATCCCCTTCATTTATCGCTCCCCATATCTTTTGCCTATATTCTTCTCGCTTTGCTGTCCCTCTTATTATGTATTTGTTCAAATGATATCTATCTAATACAAATTTCGCTTTCGGAATCCATTCCATTCCTTCCTTTATCCATCTTGCTCCATCTCCTGCTATGTATATCTTTTCTATGCTCTCTATTTCATAATTGTCATACACATAATTCGCTACATCTATCCATATTTCTTCAGCTTCTACACCAACGTATGCTTTGTAATATACATTCTTTAATTCGTTTCTCCCATTTTTGCTTTGCCTTCCTTCATGTATATATACAAGCCTTGGCATCTCCTTCTTCCCATCCTGCAATGCCACATGATCCTCATCTGCTTCTATGTATAGCACTCTTACTTTCCTCTTTTCTTTTACTTCCCTTTTTACTTCTACTTCTCCTACCTGTCTTATTGCATTAAATACCGTCTGTCTACTTAGTTTCTCCGGACATGTTATTTTACTACTCTCCTCATAGGACATATTAATTGCGTTCTCCACCAGCTTTATCTTTACTTCTTTATCTACCTTCTCATGTTTGCTTATCCCTATAATTTCATCAAGTAAATATCTATATTCCCCATTCTTCTTAGATTTGTAATACGTTCTTGCATATTCTATTTCGCCTAGCATTGTTACAATCTTTTTCTTGTCTTTCCTTTCTACTACCCATCCCTTTTTCCTTTTTTCATCTTCTTTAATCGTTTTATCTAATTCTTCTAAAAAGTCCTTTATTATGTTTGCTCCTAATTCATCAGTCATTTTTTTAACTACATCAACAAGTTTTGTTAAATCCCATTCTTTTGATATAGTTTCTTCAACATTTTTTATTAATTTAGTAGTGAAATTTATTAAATGTTGTTGTATAATATTATTCAAAAGAGACACCCCCTTATTGGTTTGTGTGTTTTTTCACTTTTATTTTATCACAGGGGTTGTCTCTTTTAAATTTTTTGTCTTTTTTCGTCCTACAATAATTTTACACTATGTATAAAAATTCGTTTTGATAAATCCATTTATAAATCATATAATATTTCTTTACTTTTTTAATGTATAGTTTTGTTTCTTTAAATAACATTTCTTCTTTGAGCTTATTGTTTATCATCCATCTTCTAACATTTCCTTCCCCTGCATTATATGCAGCAAGAGCTAAATCTAAATTGTTTCCAAAATCGCTGTATAACTTTTTAAAATAAAACACACCAAATTTTATATTTTTTTCCGGATCAAATAAATCCGCATCCTTATAGTTTTTTTCTTTCAATAAATTAGAAATGTATCTGCCGGTATTAGGAGTTATCTGCATAAGACCTACTGCACCTTTATGGGACAATGCAAATTCATCAAAATTGCTTTCAGCCTTTATAAGTGCATATATTAAGTAGGGGTCAACATTATATTTTTTAGAATACTTTACAACATACTCACTATACTTTATCGGATAAAAGATTTTAAAAATATTTTTTAGATTTAAAAATAAAATTAGAAAAAGTAATATAATAAATAACTTCCGTCTATTCATTCATCTCCTCCATACTTAAAATGCTATTTATAATATAGTCCAATTGTTTCTTAGTATTCTCTAAATCTTTGCTATTATCTATTATATAATCAGCATACTTTTTCTTTTCTTCAAAATCCATCTGAGAGTTAATCATTCTTATAGCTTGTTCATAAGTTAATCCATCTCTATTCATCAGCCTACTTAATTGGGTTTCTCTGTCGCAATATACAAGCATAACTAAATCAACATGTTTGTAAAATCCTGTTTCTATCAGCAATGCTGCGTCTACAACACATAATCTATATCCCATTGTGTAATAAAGTCTTATTTTTTCATTAATTCTTTTTAATATTTCAGGATGAGTTATATCATTCAGTGTTTTTAGCTTTTCATTATCATTAAAAACTATTTCCCTTAGTCTTTTTCTATCGATTTCTCCTTCGGGGTTTAAAATTTGAATTCCAAAACTATCAATTATCCTATTAAAGGCTACTTCTCCTCTTTTCAAAATTTCCCTCGAAATAATATCTGCATCAATAATTGGAAACCCCTTTTCTCTAAGCATTCTTGAAACCGTAGACTTTCCCGACGCAATACCACCAGTTAATCCTAAAACTAACAAAATATCACCTACTTTGCATTATACCAATTATCTCCTACATGGATATCAACTACAAGGGGGACATCAAGTTTGACGGCGTTCTCCATTTCATATTTAACTATTTTTTTTACACTCTCTAACTCGTCCTTACAGGTCTCAATAATTAATTCATCATGAACCTGAAGTATTATTCTTGACTTAAATCCTTCTGCCTTTAGTCTTTTGAATACTTTAATCATTGCCATTTTTATAATATCTGCCGCAGAACCTTGAACAGGAGTGTTCATAGCCAGCCTTTCTCCGAGCATTTTTACTGTTTTATTGGTTGAACGAATCTCCGGAATATACCTTATTCTATTCATAATTGTTGTTACATATCCCTTTTCTTTTGCAAAATCAACAATCCAATCTAAATATTTCCTTACTCCTTTGTATCTCTCAAAATAATTTTCAATATATTCCTTAGCTTCTTTTCTTGATATTTTTAAATCCTTTGCTAAACCAAAATCTGACAAACCATAAACTATACCAAAATTTACTGCTTTTGCTCTGCTTCTTTGTAAAGGAGTTACTTCTTCCATTTTGACCCCAAAGACTTCTGATGCAGTTCTTGTATGAATATCCTGTCCCTTTATGAATGCATCTATTAGGCTTTCGTCCTTAGAAAGGTGCGCTAATACCCTGAGCTCAATCTGTGAATAATCGGCTGATAAAATGACATAGTCATCATCTGTTGGAACAAAGGCTCTTCTTATTTGTCTTCCCTGTTCTAATTTTATAGGTATATTTTGAAGGTTGGGTTCCGTGCTTGATATTCTTCCTGTAGCAGTAACTGTTTGATTAAAGTTAGAATGTATTTTCCCATCCTCAGAAATTGCATCTATTAAACCATCAATATATGTGGTTTTTAGTTTTATCAATTGACGATATTGTATTATCTTCTCTATGATTGGATGGTGAGGCAATAATTCTTCAAGGACCTCTGCATCAGTCGAATATCCTGTTTTAGTTTTTTTAATGACAGGAAGATTGAGTCTTTCGAATAAAATAACTCCAAGTTGTTTGGGCGAATTTATATTGAATTCCTCGCCTGCAAGATCATATATTTGTCCTGTTAATTTATCGATTTCCTCACTTAACTGAAACCCTATTTTGTTTAAAGTTTCCTTATCAACTTTAAAACCATTGATCTCCATTTCAGCCAAAACTTCTACAAGTGGCAGTTCAATTTCTTTATATAAGATTGTAAGGTTTAGTTTATCAATTTCTTCCATAAGTTTTTCCTTTATTGTAACTATATTATTAATGAAAACCCCATAGCAGTAAAGCAACTTTTCTTTGCTTATATTTATATTTAAATATTTATTCACTATATGCTCTACTGAATAATCGTTTAATGAAGGATTAAGAACATAAGCAGCTATTTCCGCATCAAAATCTAAGTTTTTTATCTCTACTTGTCTTTCTTTTAAATACTTATAAGCTATCTTTGATGAATATGTATTTTTTATTATTTTTTCATCCATAAATATGTCATAAAATTTATCAATTAATGCTGCAGGAATTATTTTAAAATCCCTTACTACCATTCCTACTACTTTTTTATTTTCTTCTATTAAGCAAAAATCAAATTGTCCTTCTTTGATAATTTCTTTCTTTATCTTTTCAATCTCATTTATATCATCAACAAATTTTATTTCTTCTATTTTAGATTCATTTTCCTCTTTTTTAATTTTAGATATTATACTCTTAAATTCATACTTTGTTAAAATGTCTATAACTTTATTTAAATCATATTTTAAAATTCCTTCGTTTAAATTAATTTCTATAGGAACATCAATTTTTATTGTTGCAAGTTCCTTGCTAAGATATGCAAGTTCTTTATTTTCCAATAATAAATTCTTAATTCTTTCTGGTTTAATTTCATCAATATTTGAATATATATTATCAAGATTTCCATATTGATGTAATAACTTAAGTGCTGTCTTTTCACCGATTCCTGGAACTCCAGGGATATTATCAGATGCATCTCCCATCAAAGCTTTAAGGTCAATAATATTTTGAGGTTCAATGCCAAACCTTTGTTTTATTTCTTCTACACCATATACTTCAAGCTCAGTTATCCCTTTTTTTGTCATTAATACCGTTATATTATCATCAACAAGCTGCAATGCATCCCTATCCCCTGTAATTATATTGACCTTAAAATCATTATTTGAAAATCCTTTAGAAAGCGTCCCTATAATATCGTCAGCTTCATATCCTTCTAACTCTAAAATTTCTATATTAAAGGCACGTAATATTTCTTTAGTCGGTTCTATTTGCTGTGCTAATTCATCAGGCATTTTTTTTCTTCCTGCTTTATATTCAGTAAATTTCTCGTGTCTGAAATTCTTCTTACTTTTATCAAAGGCAGCAATAATATAATCTGGATTCATTTCCTGGATTATTTTAATGAGCATAACAGTGTATCCATAAACCGCATTCGTAGGTTGCCCCGTTGATGTATTCATTGGAGGCAAGGCATAAAATGCCCTATTCAATAGACTATTGGAATCTATAATTATAATTTTTTTAGTCATAACCTTCTCTCCTTAAATTAATTTTTATATATTAAATTATATATTAAATTCTCAATTATGTTAAATGAAACAAAAAAATTCCCTTGCCAAATTTGGCAAGGAGGAATTGATAGGGTTATTTTAAAACTAGTTTTATGTTAATTTCATTAACATCGTTTGAAACTTCGTTTACTGTTTTAAGTTCTATACCGTTATTGCTTAAAAATGCTTTTAGTTCTTCAAATTTATCTTTATTTATGGAGTAAATTTCTTCTGAAACCTTTACTGCATTTGATAATAAATATTCAACTATTTGTGTATTTTCTTTGCTGCAAATAATTTCATAATTATATACTAAAGTTGTAGACTTTAGAGAAGTCTGAAGGTTATTGTCATTTGCTTTAAAGTCGTATTTATCTGAAGAAGCTACAACAAGAACATCTTCCTTTTGAGATTCTTTGGCGTTATTTTCTTTATTATTTACATTAGAATCTTTTACATTTTTCTTTAGAACCGGCTTAGTCTGTCTATTAGTTTTTGTCACATTGGTTTTATTATCCTTTACTGTAACTTCTACTTTTTCATCTACCTTTTCGTTTTCTGAAATTATGTTTTCTATATTAACCTTTTCCTTTTGATTATTTATTTCAGAAACTATTTTAACTTCAGATTCTTTGCTTATACTTCCATTAAAATATGTTCCTATACCTATTGCAAATATAAAAACTGCAGCGGCTGCTGATACATATCTTCTAAATAATAATTTGTTTCTATATTTTCTTTCCGATGTTCTAACTTTATTCATAACTATTTCATGCATATTTTGTGGCGGCGTAATTTCTAAACTTCTCAAAAGACCTCCCTCAAAATCCTTTTCATCGTTAAAGAGATTTGAAATGTAATTTTGTTCCTTCATGCTTTTTGCCCCCTTACAATACCATTCTTTATTAATTCCTTCTTAAGTGCCTCTCTAGCACGGTTAAGTCTTGATTTAACAGTTCCAACCTCGATGTTTAATATCCCTGCTATTTCTTGATATGAAAAGCCATGCACATCCCTTAAGACAATAATTGTTCTAAAATCCTCATTTAACTTCAAAATGCAATTTTTAATTATATTCCTAAGTTCATTAGATTCATATGTATCTTCGGTATTATCTATAGTTTCACCTTCGATGGCTATATATTCATCCAATGAAAGGTCTTCTTTTCTTTTTTTGATGTAATCCAGACAAGTATTATAGGTAATTCTATAAATCCAAGTTGAAAGTTTACTATCGCCTTTAAAGTTTGAAATAGATCTATATATTTTAAGAGCCACTTCCTGAGTAACATCCATTGCGTCATGCTCATTTTTTAAAATATAATACGCTATATTATATATTTTGTTTTCATATTGTTTAAATAAAGATTCAAAGGCATCTATATCATTTTCCTTGCATTGCTGAATTAATAATGTTTCCTCCATAATCTACTCCCCTATCAACCCTTAAATAATAATGATAATAAGAATTTAAAATGTCTTCTAAACTATCCCCAGAAAATTTATTTAATATTTCTTTTGTTATTTCAAAGGCTAATACGTTTTCTGCGACAACTCCTAAAGCTGGAACAGCACAAACATCTGATCTTTCGTATCTGCTTTTTACTTTCTCTCCTAACAAATTAACCGTTTCAAATTCTTGTCTTATGGAAGGAATCGGCTTCATATAAAGGCGAACAACAAGCGGCATACCATTTGTTATTCCACCTTCAATTCCTCCTAAGTGGTTGCTTTTTCTTTTAAATCTTCCATCTTCATAAGTTATTTTGTCATTAAACTGGCTTCCTAAAATATTTGGAGCTTCAAAACCATCTCCAATTTCTACAGCTTTAACTCCCTGGATAGACATCATTGCTCCTGAAATCATATAATCCATTCTTCTATCATAAAAGGAATAGCTTCCTAAGCCATGTGGAACATTAAAGGCTATAACTTCTACAGCTCCCCCCAGGGTATCACCAGCCTCTTTAATATTTTCAATCAAATTTATCATTTCCTGCTCTTTTTCTTTATCTAAACATCTTACTAGGGAATTTTCTATTCTATATACTATTTCATCTGAATATTCCTCAATTATTGAATTATCGGCAACATTCCCAATTCTAACCGTCCTGCTAATAAATTTGACGTTAAAATTTTTTAAAAGTTCCATACAAATTGCACCAACTGCAACTCTTATTGCAGTTTCTCTTGCACTTGCCCTTTCAATAACATTTCTTATATCATCCAAATTATATTTTAAAACTCCATTGAGATCTGCATGGCCTGGCCTTGGAACAATAATCTTTTCCTTATATTCCTTTTCTATATCCATGATTTCTTTCCAATTTTCATAATCTTTGTTATGGATAGCTATGCATATTGGTGCCCCGGTAGTTTTGCCACCTCTTATCCCTGATATCACTTCAATTTTGTCATTTTCTATAAGCATTCTTCCTCCTCTACCGTATCCCCTTTGTCTTCTTGCTAACTGTCTATTTATATTTTCTATATTTATTTCAACATTTGATGGGAATCCTTCTATGATAGCCACTAACATTTTGCCATGGGATTCACCTGCATCTAAAAATCTTAACATACCCATCACCTTTTCAACATTTTTTGACTTATTTTGTATTTCACTTCTAACCTAAGAATATTTTACCACAACTCAATATAAATTGATATTGTTAATATATTCATTTATTGGTATAATAATTTTTGTAATTGCTTTACTTTTTTATGAAAGGGGAATAATATGTTCTGGACTCAACTTGGAATTATTTTAGCTATCGTATTGATTTCATTAGTTCTTTTTAATTTTTTGCGTCCTTATATCTTTAAATACAATGTTAAAAAACATCATTTAATCATATTACTTATCATATTCTTTATTTTACCTCCGTTTTTAGGTAATCTTTATAAACTCCCTATTGTTCAATGGCTTCAGATGATTATCGTTTCATTAATTACTTTAACCTTTGTTGATCTTATTAGTTTTGAAAAGATGAACAAAAAAAAGGAGGTCATTGGCAGACCAAAGCCTAAACCAAGAAGGGCAAAAAATAATAAATAATATATTGACTGAAATAAAATTCCATGTTAATATATAAATGTCCTTGCCGAAGTGGTGGAACTGGCAGACGCGCCGGACTCAAAATCCGGTGGGGTAACACCCGTGCGGGTTCGACTCCCGCCTTCGGCACCAAAGGTGGCTTATATGCCACCTTTTTTATTTATATTCTCCTGATATTTGTTTACTTCCTCAATACAATCCTTAAATCCTTTTATATATCCCCTTTCATAATCATCACTTTTATTAGCATCAATTTTTAATACCATGACATATAGTCGTTCCAATAAATATACTATTAGACAATCTTTTTCTATAAGCATATAACCTATCCCCCTTGATATTTTTAATTATTTTATTCGCAACTTAAAAATTTGTGATAATATTCAGATAAATTTAGTATTTATTATTAGCAGTTTTTATTTTAAAACTTTCTCAATGAAGTATAATATAATTAAGAGGTGGAGGTGTAAAAATGGATAACCTAGAAAAAAATTTAATTATATATGATGAAAGAGAATCCCTTAACGAAAAGATAATTGAAAGAGAAATAGAACAATTTAAACTTATTCAAAACTTCATAAAAAGCCAAATGAAGGAAGGAGAAGATTACGGTAAAATTCCCGGAAGCCCAAAGCCTAGTTTATTTAAACCAGGGGCTGAAAAGCTGTGTAATTTGTATGGCTTTACAATAAACGTTGATATACTAGAAAAAGTTGAAAATTGGAAGGAAGGTTTTTTTTACTATCTTTGCAAATGTTCCTTAAGAAGTAAAAAAACTGGAGAAATAATCTCTGAAGGATTAGGTTCCTGCAATAGCAAAGAAACAAAATTTGCAAGACAAAATCCCTATACAATTGTAAACACCATATTAAAAATGGCCAAAAAAAGAGCCTTAATAGATGCTACTCTATCAGCGACAAGGACTTCTGGAATTTTTACTCAAGACATTGAGGATATGGAGGAAATGCTTATTACAGATGAGAATGTTGAAGTTAAAGAAGAAAAGGTTGACTATGCAACACAAAATCAAAAAAATTATATAGCAAAACTTGCAAAGGATAAAAATATAAATGATGAAGACCTCAAAAAACTAACTCAAGAACTTACAGGCAAAAATGAAAGCAAAGAATGGACCAAAGATGACGCTTCTAAGATAATACAGGAACTTAAAAACTATCAAAAATAAAAGGCAGGGACAACCTGCCTTTTATGCATATTGTAAAAATACCTTGTAAGCTTTATAAGTTTCATAAATATCAGCTTTACTTGCTATTTCCCAAGGAGCATGCATGCTAAGAAGTGCTACACCGCAGTCTACAACTTCCATTCCATATTCAGCAAGTATATAAGCTATTGTTCCGCCACCGCCTTGGTCAACTTTTCCAAGTTCGCCAGTTTGCCAAGTTATATTATGCTTGTTGAATAGGTCCCTTAGATAACCTAAAAATTCTGCATTAGCATCGTTACATGAATATTTTCCTCTTGAACCTGTATACTTTGTTATTACTATACCTTTGCCCATATAAGCTGTATTTTTTCTTTCAAGAACGCTTGGATAAATCGGGTCAAAAGCAGCAGTAACATCAGATGATAGCATCTTTGAATTTGCAAGGCATCTTCTTAATTTCAACTCTGAATATTCACCCATCAATTCCATAACTTCTGCAACAACATTTTCAAAGAATCTTGAATGCATTCCTGTTGCTCCATTGCTTCCAATTTCCTCTTTATCTACAAATAGCGCCACACATGTTTTTTCTGGTTTTTCAATCTCCAATATTGCCTCTAAAGAAGTATAAGCACAAACTCTGTCGTCATGACCATAAGCCATTACCATGCTTCTATCTAAACCAACATCCCTTGCTCTACCAGCTGGCACAATTTCAAATTCTGCAGTAACAAAATCCTCTTCATCAATTCCATATCTTTCGTTTAAAATTCTTAAAATATTTAATTTTATTCTGCCCTTTACCTCTTTGTCCTCTATTGGTCTGCTTCCAATAAGAACATTTAGATCTTCTCCTTCAATACCCTTTGCTAATTTCTTTTCCATTTGATCCGCAGATAAGTGTATTAGAAGGTCGGTTATGTAAAGAACAGGGTCATTTTCATCTTCTCCAATAACTATGTTAACCTTTTCTCCACCCTTTTTTACAACAACGCCATGAAGGGCAAGCGGTATTGTTACCCATTGATATTTTTTAATACCACCATAATAATGTGTTTCAAGTAAAGCAAAACCTTCGTCTTCATAAAGTGCATTAGGCTTTAAATCTATTCTTGGTGAATCTATATGTGATCCTACTATATTCATTCCCTTTTCCATAGGAGTTGCCCCAATTACAAATAAAGCTACCGCCTTTTCCTTGTTAACTGCAAAAACTTTATCCCCTGCTGAAAGTTTCTTATTTTGTGCAATAGCATCGTTTAAATCGATAAAACCTTTTTCCTTTGCCATTCTAACTATTTCTGCTGTAGCTTCTCTTTCAGTTTTTGCCTTATTCATGAAGTCCTTATACTTTTCAGCAAAATCCATCATTTCCTTAACTTCATTTTCCCCAATCTTATCCCAAACATATTCATATTTTTTTGTAAGGGCTTCAAGCTTATTGTGTTCCATATACTTACCTCCTTAAAATTTAGTCAATTTAATTTTATCATTAAATTTCGGTAAATTCAAACACTTCATTCTCTGTCACTATAGCATCCATCTTGGCATCATATTCTTCATTAAAAACAGAATCACAAATTTGAAATGAGTAGCATACACCTATTTTTATTCCTCTATAATCAGAAAGAAATCTATCATAATATCCTGCTCCATAGCCTAATCTATAACCCGACCTTGAAAAGGCAACACCAGGAACTATTACAATATCGATATCTTTTTTATTGACTATTTCAAAAATTTTGGGTTCAGGTATTCCATATTCACCTTCTTCTAAATCATCGAAGGATTTAATTTTACATGGCAAGATAGTATAAGTTTCTTTAATGGATTTAGGGAAAATAACTCCAATTTCCATATCAAAACAAAATAAAGCAAGTTTTAGAGTAGAGACTTCATTTTTTATAGGATAATAAAGCATTATGTTTTTAATCTTTTTATCTTTAAGTATTTCAATTAATTTATCCATTATTTTATTACTTTTTGTTTCTACTTCATCTTTAGACATTTCTAATCGCTTTTTAATCAATTCCCTTCTTAATTCTTTTTTCATATAATCACCCAAATTTAATGCTTATGTTGGCAATGATCATGCCCACAAGTGCATTTGTTTTCTTTTTGAAGTTTTTCATACTCTTCCGGCGTCACAATTTTTATATTATCAAGCTGTGCCTTTAAGCTTTCTTTCACTGAATCCACATAAAGTCTTCTAAGATATGCCTGTTCCTTCTTTTCTTCCTCTGTTAACGTTCCCTCTACTTGTTTTTTATAAAGTTCATTAATTCTTTTAATCTGTTCCTTTGTAATCATAACATCATCCTTTCTAACGTAAATATAATGTTTTTAAAGGAGTATAAACTCTTTTCCTATCTATCTCTTCACTTTTCATGATAACAATTTTATCAAATATTATCTTATCAATGCAAATATCTTCTAATTTGCCCTTTAATTCAGCAAAAGGGATCTTAAGCTCAACATCCTGAGCTATCGTAACATGGGGAATAAACTTATTATCCCTTTTAAATCCAAACTTGTTTGTAATATCATCTACCCTTACTGCAATTTCTTTAATTTTTTCAATCTCGCCCCATACATTTAAAAATATCGTTTTAATATTATTGCCACTTCTAAAGGCATCAATTCCTTTTAAATAAGCATTTATTTTGTTAATATCTTTAAAGTTTTTAATTAGTTCCTCATAAATTTCATATATAGTTTCGTTATCTGTTTCACCTAAAAATTTAATTGTTAGATGGAAATTATTTATGTGCTTAAATCTCCCCTTAAATGAATTCTCCTTTATAAGAGTTTGAACCTTTGCAATTTCCTCCTTCGTTCTTTTATCAAACTCAAAGGTAATGAAAGTCCTCAAAATATCACCACCAAATATTTAAAATTACCATTAAATAGTGCTATAATTATATACTAAAGGAAAAAAATAATAATGTAAACAACTTTAAAGATTGAAATTTATAAGGATAGCCATAATTTCCGAAGCAGATGCTTAATCTCCTGTTATAACCTTACAATGCTGAATTAAGAATAATATTTAATAGTCCTTGCAGCGAAAACTAATTTGTGTTATGCTACTATTGCATTGGTTATAAGCTATGTAAAAAATTGTTTGTCAATTAGTAAATAAAACTTTATTAATTAAAAAATCATACAATTAACAATTTGCAACTCAAGAACTTATAAGTTTAAAACAAAGGGGAAATAGATATGAAACCGATAATTTGGTCTAACTTTAAGCTTAATCTTTTAGATCAAAGGCTCCTTCCGATAGAAGTTAAATACATAGAATGTAACAGTTTCATGGATGTAGCAGAATGTATAAAAAGTATGGTAGTTAGAGGAGCCCCTGCTATTGGAATAGCAGCAGCATATGGAGTTGTTCTTGGTGCAAAAGAAGTTTATTCAAATGATAAAATAAAATTTGAAAAGGATATGCAAAGGGTATTTGAAACATTAGCCTCAACAAGGCCAACAGCCGTTAATTTGTTTTGGGCTTTAAGTAGGATGAAGGATAAATTTTACTCTGCATTGCAAAATGGCAATGAAAATATAATTACACTATTGGAAAATGAAGCCAATGAAATATTTAATGAAGACCTTAAACTTAATAAAAAAATTGGAGAATATGGTGCTAAATTGCTTCCTGATAAATGCACTGTTTTAACCCACTGTAATGCTGGTGCTTTAGCTACAGCAGGCTGGGGAACTGCTCTTGGTGTTATTAGAAGTGCTAAAGAAATGGGTAAGGAAATTAAGGTGTTTGCCGATGAAACAAGGCCACTTCTTCAAGGTGCAAGATTAACTGCCTTTGAACTGATGAGCGACGGAATAGATGTTACATTGATATCCGATAATATGGCAGGTTATGTAATGAAGCTTGGTTTAATTGATGCTATAATAGTTGGTGCTGATAGAATAGCTGCTAATGGCGATACAGCAAATAAAATTGGAACCTATTCCCTATCTGTCCTTGCAAAGGCTCATAATATTCCTTTTTATATAGCTGCGCCCTACTCTACCTTTGACTTAAATATAAAAAGCGGCGCAGAAATACCAATCGAAGAGCGTAGCCATGAGGAAGTAAGACAAATATTTAATGTTAGAATTGCTCCAGAAAACGTTAAGGTTTTCAACCCTTCCTTTGATGTTACGCCTAACGAAAATATTACTGCTATTATCACTGATAAAGGAGTTATCTATCCTCCCTTTGAGGAAAATATTAAAATCATGAGGTGATACAATGGACATTGAAAGTCTGAAGAAAGAATTAATTTTTTATGGCCAGGAGATAAAAAGATCTGGTCTTGTATTTGGAACCTGGGGAAATATAAGTGCAAGATTAGAGGATAAAATTTTAATTACCCCGAGCGGTATTCCCTATGAAAAACTAACTCCAGAAGATATAGTAATTTGTGACATGAATTGCAATATAATCGAAGGGAATCATCGTCCATCAACTGAATTGCCTGTTCATTCAGAAATATATAAATATAGAAGCGATGTTAAGGCTATTATACATACCCACAGTATTTATGCATCTGCTATTGCTGTTACAAGGAAAAACATCCCTGCAATCATAGAAGATATGGCTATGATTATAGGTGGAGAGGTTCCTTGTGCAAAATACGCCTTTCCTGGAACATCTGAACTTGCAGAGAATATTTTAGAAGTATTAGAAAGTAAAAACGCTGTATTGCTAGCAAACCATGGTGCAATATCCCTCGGAAGAAATTTAAAAGAAGCATTTAATGTTTGTCAAATACTTGAAAAATCAGCAAAGATATATATCCTTGCAACCCAAATTGGAATGCCAAAACCCTTAGCAATAGAAGAAGTTGAAAAGATGAGGGATATTTATCTTAACATATATAGCAAAAATGAAATGATAAAATAAGGCTGCATTTTAAGTTGCAGCCTTATTTTTTAAACACCTCAATAACCCTGTCTAAAATTCCATTTATTTCTGCTATAGCTACTCCATAATTTGTAATAGGCACATTTTGTTCAGAACATCGTATTATCCTTGTCATAAGTTGTTTTCTATTAAACATGCATGAACCACAATGAACTACAAGTTTATACTTTATTAAATCTTCTGGGAAATCCACACCTGCATTAACAGTAATGTTTAATTTGCCACCTGCTTTTTCCTCAAGCCACTTTGGTAGTTTTTGTCTACCAATATCCCCCTCTAAAGGATGATGAGTGCAGGCCTCTGCAATTAAAACATTATCTCCAGGTTTTAACTCATTGATTTTTTTGGCCCCTTGAACAAAATATTCAAGTTCACCCTTATATCTTGCAAACAGTATTGAAAAAGAAGTTAAGGGAACATCCTTTGGAATAATAGAATTTACTTTAGCAAAAACTTGGGAATCAGTAATCACAAGATCAGGTTTTTTATTTAAAACCTTTAATGAATCCTCAAGTTCACTATCTTTAACTATTATTGGCATTGCATCATGATCTAGTATATCCCTCAATACCTGAACTTGTGGAAGAATTAATCTTCCCTTAGGTGCTTGTATATCCTGTGGAGCAACAAGCAAAATCAAATCTTTAGGTTTTATTATATCTCCAACTATCGTCTCCCTTTCATAATCCTTTGGTGCATTAATTTGAATTAATTCTTTTAGTTTTCCAATATTTTGTTTATTTTTTGCACTCACCTTTACAAAGGGAATGTCAAAGTCTTTTTGCAATTCTTCAACATCAATATCATCTAAATCAACCTTATTTATTACACCAATAACTGGAATATTTCTTTCTTTTAAATCATTAAACCATTCTTTTTCCAAGGTAAAATCTTTACTTTCAGCAGTAAAAACTAATATCGCAAGATCAGTTTTGCCCATAACTTCTTTTGTCTTTTTTATTCTTAGCTCTCCTAATTCTCCTTCATCGTCAAGTCCTGCTGTATCAATTATCACTACAGGTCCAATTGGTAACAGCTCCATAGCCTTATAAACCGGATCTGTAGTTGTCCCCGCAAAATCTGACACCAATGCTATCTGCTGCCCTGTAATAGCATTTATTAAGCTTGATTTCCCTGCATTTCGTTTTCCAAATATTGCTATATGAAGTCTATTTGCCTTTGGTGTATCCTGCATAGAATCCACTCCTTAGAATCTTAAATCTCTTTCTCCATCCTCAATTCTCTTTAATCTCTCAATAGTTGCCTCTCTAGCTCTTTCATTTGGTATTTCATCAAGAGCCTTTTTTATTGTTTCTTCACCAATCTCTCTTGCCTCTTCATCCCCATAATCCAAAAGAAATTCTTTAAAGGTTAAAATTGCATTAGGTTGACAGACATTATGAATTTGTCCTGTTTTTGCAAGTCTCATAAATCGTTCGCCTGTTCTTCCTTCCCTATAACAAGCCGTGCAATAGCTTGGGATGTATCCTCCCCTGCATAAACTCTTTATTATCTCAAGTGGTGATCTGTGGTCCCCAACTTCAAATTGAGGTTTTTCATCCTCCTTATGAATATGCAGTTTGTATTCTTCCACATATCCTCCAACTCCAGTGCAGGAACCTGCACTAATCTGTGATATTCCAAGTCCAATAACTTCGTCTCTAAAATTTGGTTCTTCTCTTGTCGACAAAATCATTCCAGTATAAGGGACAGCAAGTCTTAATACAGCAACAATCTTTTTAAAATTCTTATCGCTAACAAGATAAGGGAAATTTTCTAACGATACACCCTCTGCCTCCCTAAGTCTTGGAACAGAAATCGTATGGGGACCTACACCATAGGTATTATCAAGATGCTCAGCATGCATAAGCATAGCTATAGTATCGTATCTATAGTCATAAAGCCCGTATAATACCCCAATTCCAACATCATCAATTCCTGCCTGCATTGCTCTATCCATAGCAGTTGTATGATAGTCATAATCATGCTTTGGGCCAGAAGGATGCATCTTTTCATAGGTTGGTCTGTGGTATGTTTCCTGGAACAGGATATAAGTTCCTATGCCTGCTTCCTTTAATTTTTTATAATTTTCAACTGAAGTTGCAGCAATATTTACGTTTATTCTTCTAATGCTTCCATTTTCAAATTTAATGGAATAAATAGTTTTAATGCAATCTAAAATATAATCGATAGAACAGTTAACAGGATCTTCCCCAGCCTCAAGGGCAAGCCTTTTGTGTCCTAAGGATTCTAAAATCTTTACCTCTTCAACTAATTCATCCATTGTAAGCCTTCTTCTTTTAAAAGATTGATTGGTATGTTTATAGCCACAATAGTAGCAGTTATTTACACAATAATTGCTTACATATAGCGGTGCAAAGAGGACGATTCTCTTTCCGTATATTTTCTCTTTAATTTCCCTTGCAGTTTTAAACATTTCATTTAGAATATCTTCATCTTCAACATGTAGTAGTACTGCAGCTTCCCTATGGGTTAGCCCTTTGCACTCCTTTGCTTTTTGTAAAATTTCCCTTACATATGACTTATCCTTCGATTTTTCCTCTCCAAATTCCATCGACTCTATAATTTCTTCATGAATTATAAAGTCTTCAGCTTTTATATCCTTCATAATTTGCCTCCCATTCAAATTTTTGATAATGCGGTTTTTACATTAACACCTTCCACTTTACCGAGCTTTCCTGTCATTGCACTTATCTCATCTGCAGTTCCGTCAACTATAAGTGAAATAATGAATATCCCCCTGTCCCTATAAGGTATACCCATTCTTCCAACAATAATATTAGAATAGTCATGTAGTATAGCATTAACCTTATAGGTATTATCAAAGTTTTCAATTACAATGCCCACAACACCAATTCTCTTTTCCATAGCAACCTCCAAAAAAAGCCCTTCAGCAAAAGCTGAAGGGCTAATTTACTTCCCTACCCTTTTGCTCGGACACCTCCTTGCAATCGGAAAATGCTTATCCATTATTTCGGAAGCTCCAAAATAACGGACTTAAGTTAATTATATAACATAGTTTTTTGAAAATCAAATAAAATAATCCTCTTTAAAGTGAATTAAGCTTTTTTCAAGCTTGTGCATAGCATCAACAAACCTTACAACTCCTGTTTTTAGTCTCATTACAACTGAATGTGTAAAAGCTGTATCTCCTTTGTAAATAACTCCCTTTAAAAGATCGCTGTCTGTCACTGCAGTAGCTGCAAAGTAAACATCATCGCCCTTTATAAGGTCATCGGTTGTTAAAGTCTTCTCTATATCTTCTATCCCAGCTCTTTTACACATTGCAAGCTGTCTATCGTTTTGTGGCATTAGTTTTGCTTGAATTTCCCCGCCTAAGCACTTTAGTGCTGCAGCAGCCAGAACGCCTTCAGGTGCTCCACCTATTCCATATAAAACGTCTACTCCTGTATCATCAAATGCTGTCGCAAGAGCAGCTGCTATATCTCCTTCACCAAATATCTTGACTCTTACACCAATTTCCCTTGCTTTTTTTATAATCTCCTCATGTCTTGGCCTATCCTGAACCATCACAGTTAATTCCTTCAGATCTTTATTTAAAGCTTCTGCAATATTTTTTAAATTAGTTTCAAAATTTGCATTTAAATTTACTGCACCTTTGGCCTTAGGACCAACAGCTATCTTCTTCATATATATTTGGGGTGCTCTGAAAATATTCCCCTTTTCTGAAAGTGCTATAGCACTTATTGCGTTAGGTCTTCCTTTAGCAACAAGTATATTCCCATCTATTGGATCTATTGCAATATCATATTCTGTTTGCCCATCCTTCCACTGCCCAACTTTTTCACCTATATAAAGAATCGGAGATTTATTTATCTCCCCTTCTCCTATTACAACTCTCCCCTTGATAGGCAATAATTCAAAGGCATATCTCGCTCCATTTGCCGCAGCTAAATCCACCTCTTCAATATTACCTTTTCCTAATAATTTAGAACATGCAAGTGTAGCAGCCTCTGTTACCCTCACAATCCCCATTGCAATATCAAACTTTTCCATAGCGTCCCTCCAAGATAAAATTTCTGTTTTTATTATATCATATTGAATAGTAAAATGAAATATAAGATATATTATTTAAAATATAGTTTATCACATAAAAATATCCCATAAAGGAAACCTTTATGGGATATTTTTATGATACTTGTGAAAAAACGTCCGTTGGAACTATTGCATCTATAATGCCTATTACCAGTGCAGCCAGGATAGCCCCCCATGCTGTAACTGATACACCTGCCACAATAAATTGAGTTAAGTAAATAATGATTGCAGCTATTAAGAAACCTACAATTCCTCTGCCGAAGGGTGAAGCATCCAGTTTAAATACTAATCCAATAAGATAATCAAGTGCTGAAATAACAATAGCAGCTAATATTGCTGTTCCAAAGCCAGCAACCCTAAAGCCAGGAACTAAAAAGCTTGCAATAACAAGAATAACAGCATTTACTAAAAACTTAATGATGATTGAAAAAATATTTACATTTTTTCTTTCTCTATTTTCACCCATAGTAACACCTCCATTAGTATTTTGGTCAAAAAAGCAAAAAATATACAAAAAAAAGTGCCTATAAGGCACTTTTGGCAGTCCCAAGGGGAATCGAACCCCTGCTACCGCCGTGAGAGGGCGGTGTCCTAACCTCTAGACCATGGGACCATATTCTCTTTTCAATAAAATTATATAATATTTTCTATTATTTGTAAAGACCAATAAAAAATTATTTATATACATCTATTAAAAGTCCCTTTATTTCTTCTATTCTATCTGCTAAGTTTATTATATCCTTCTGGGATTCAATTAATTCTCTTGTAAGTTCGTCTATTTTGCTATTTATCACCTCAATCTTAACATGTATTCCATAGTTGTATGGTCCTACTTCTCTTTTTAAAATATAAGCATTTTTAATAACAAAGGATAAGTATTCTTGGACCTTTAATTTATACTTTTTTGCATCCTCCAGACTTCTTGTAGCAATTAAACGCTTTCCAAGGATATCAATTTCATTAAGTAGCTTTTGCAGTTGCCCTTCAGTCTGTTCCTTGTTTGCTAAGTCAAGTGCTGAAGAAAAATCGCTATCTACTTTTGTCTTATTTGATGGACTTATGTTATTTGTCTTTGTTAAATTAATCTTCCTTATTTGCATGTCTTGCACCCCTATAATTAATCTTTATTTTATTTTAATATCTTTCATAATATTCATCAATAGGAACGCTGTTTGCCTAAAAAAAGACACAGAATTATGATAAATTGAATTTCATAATTCTGTGTCTTTATTATCTACATTATAGCAAAATAATTATAGCGAAATACTTGGTGCAGCTTCAATTATATCATCAGTTAAATCCTCAAATTTCCTGATGTTTTCATAAAATCTTATTGCAAGGTCCTTTGCATGCTTGTTATATTCTTCCTTGGATTCCCATGTGTTTATCGGATTTAATATTTCTGCTGGAACGTTTGGACAGCTCTTTGGAACTAATACCTTAAATATCGGATGCTCAAAATATTCTACCTTTTCTAAATCTCCATTTATAGCTGCCCTAACCATTGCCCTTGTGTAGGACAAATCCATTCTTTTTCCTACACCATAGGGTCCTCCAGTCCAGCCTGTATTAACCAAGTAAACATTTACATTGTGGTTAGTTATTTTTTCCCCAAGCATTTTAGCATAAACAGAAGGATTCATAGGCATAAAGGGTTCCCCAAAACAACAGGAGAAGGTCGCTTGAGGTTCTACGATTCCCCTTTCAGTCCCTGCTAATTTGCTTGTATAACCTGAAATGAAATGGAACATTGCTTGTTCTTTAGTTAGCTTCGATATCGGTGGCAATACTCCAAAGGCATCAGCTGTTAAGAACAGAATCGTCTTTGGATGTCCGCCTGTTCCTTCTAAAACTGCATTTGGAATATATTCTATTGGATAAGCTGCCCTTGTATTTTCAGTATATCTATCATCCGAATAATCTGGATTGCCCTTCTCATCAAGAACTACATTTTCCAATAATGCACCAAACTTGATAGCATCGTAAATTTGAGGTTCCTTTTCACTTGAGAGATTTATACACTTTGCGTAGCATCCGCCCTCAAAATTGAAAATGCCATCCTCAGACCATCCATGCTCATCGTCTCCAATAAGTCTTCTTTCAGGATCCGCTGACAAGGTAGTTTTTCCTGTCCCAGATAGTCCAAAGAATAGAGCTACATCCCCGTTTTCACCAACGTTTGCAGAGCAATGCATTGGCAGAACATTAGCCATAGGCAACATAAAATTCATTGCTGTAAACATCGACTTTTTCAATTCTCCACAGTAATGGGTCCCACCGATAATTATTATTTTCTTTACAAGGTCAAGAATTACGAATACTTCTGAATTAGTTTTGTCAAGCTCTGGAATGGAATTAAAATTTGGAGCACTTATTACTGTAAACTGTGGAATAAAATTTTCAAGTTCCTTATCTGTTGGCCTTATAAAAAGCTGTCTTACAAACAAATTATGTGCTGGAAGTTCATTGATAAATCTAACTGAATGGGTGTATCTTCTATCGGCCCCAATAAACCCATCGAATACATAAACATCCTTCTTTTGAAGGTATGCAGCTAATCTTGCATATATCCTTTCAAAAACTTCCGGGCTAATTGGTTTATTAACCTTTCCCCAATTTATATTCTTATGTATTTCGGGGTAATCAACAATAAATCTATCCTGAGGTGATCTTCCTGTATATTTTCCAGTATTAATATTTAAAGCCCCTGTTGAAGTTAAGCTTCCTTCTCCTCTTCTAATCGTATGTTCTACAAGCTTTGAAGGTGATAAATTATAATATACATTACCTAAGTTTATTAAATTCAAACTTCTTAAATGTTCAGCTAAAGACATTTTAATTCCCCCTAGTATAATATTAGGATAATACCTTCCTAATATTATTTTACACAATTGCATTATAAATTGCAACATCAATGTTTATATAAATAAAATATTGCAGTTATCTTTCATTTTCTATTTCATCCATTGCCTCATTTGCAAGTTTGTCACAAAGATTATTCATTTCATCGTCTGCATGTCCTTTTACCTTAATAAACTCGATCTCATGGATTTTAGTAAATTCAATTAATTTCTCCCAAAGCTCCTTATTTTTTACTGGCTCTTTACTTGCAGTTTTCCACCCGTTTTTCTGCCATTTTTCCACCCATCCCTGATTAAAGGCATTAACTAAATATGCAGAATCACTATGTAATTTTACTTTGCAGGGTTCCTTAAGCAAAGATAATGCATCAATCGCCGCAGTAAGTTCCATTATATTGTTGGTAGTTTTTTTAAAGCCTTTTTTTATAGTTTTAATTTTATCCTTATATATAAGAACTGCACCATAGCCTCCAACAGCCTCCTCATTGCCGTTTCCCCTACAGCCTCCATCTGTATAAATTATAACTTCTTTTTTCATTCTATCCACTCCCGTCTTTAACATAAATTTACATGGTAATTAATATTAAAATAATTTTACAGACCCAGGATAAAAAATGTAAAATATTATGTAAACTAAAATATTTGAGGTGGTCACATGAATAAAATAAAAAAATATAATTTAATTCTTCTTCCTTTGCTAATAATAATTATTTTAATCTTAAGTATCTATTTTTACAATCTAAAAGGTGAGAAAAAAAATATAATAGGTTACACAAATTTTCTAACGATGGTAGAACAAAATAAAATAGATACAGTTTTTTTAAGTGATTCCGAATTTATAAAGGTAGTTACTAAAGATAACATAATCTATTATACTGAAAATCCAAGAAGTCAAAACTTCAAAGAAATGCTTTTATTAAAAAACGTCCATGTGAAGGAAGATTCTTCTAATGTAGCAAATACCATTGGCGGAATACTTTTCTTTGTTATTGTTACTGTCTTTATAATAACTTTATTGTCTAAAAAAATAGCTCCCTCTTCAAAATCCATGTCAAGTATCGAATATGATACAAAAAGTGCTACTAAAGTAACCTTTAATAATATTGCTGGTAATGAAGAAGCAAAGGAAAGTATATTGGAGTTGGTAGATTTTATAAAGAACCCTGAAAAATATGCTAAGTTTGGCGCAAGACCTCCAAGGGGGATAATTTTGTATGGTCCTCCTGGAACTGGTAAAACACTTCTTGCAAAAGCGTTGGCTAACGAAGCTGATGTTCCCTTTTTCGCAGTAAATGGTTCCGACTTTGTTCAGATTTACGTCGGTGTAGGCGCTGCAAGGATTAGAGATTTATTCAAAAAGGCTCGTGAAAAGGGAAAGGCTGTTATATTTATTGATGAGATAGACGCTATAGGCAAAAAAAGAACCTCAAGGGCCGATGGAGGCTCCGATGAACGAGATCAAACCTTAAATGCCCTCTTATCAGAAATGTCAGGTTTTAAGGATAGTCAAGGAATAGTTGTAATAGCAGCAACAAATAGACTTGATGTTCTTGACGATGCTCTATTAAGACCTGGAAGATTTGATAGGCACATCGAAGTAAATCTTCCTGATATTAGAGCAAGATATGAGATTTTAAAGCTTTACACAAAAAACAGACCGATATCAGAGGATGTTGACCTTTTTAAACTTGCTGAAATGACGCCATATTTTTCTGGTGCTAAACTTGAAAACCTTGTAAATGAAGCAGCAATCCTAGCCGCAAAAGAATCAGCTGAGTTTATTACCAATTATCATTTTGATAAGGCCTTTAATATTATCATTGCAGGTTTTGAAAAGAAGGATAGAAGCTATATAAGCGCTATGGATAAAAAGATCACCGCTTATCATGAGGCTGGACATGCCCTTATATCAAAATTAGTCGCCCCAGAAATTTCAGTAAAGAAAGTAACAATAATTCCAAGCACTAAAGGTGCAGGAGGATACACTTTAAATGTCCCCCCCGATAAAATGTTTAAAACTAAAAGCGATTTGTTAAAACAGGTAAAAATAGCTCTTGGAGGAAGAGCAGCAGAAGAAATCATCTTTGGAAAAGAAAATATTACAACAGGAGCCTATTCAGATTTACAACATGTCACTAATATACTATTAAACATGGCTCAAGAATATGGAATGTTGGAAGAGACTGGCTTGATAAATTATGGCCTAATCGAAGGATTAAATTTAAATGAAAATGTAGAAACGATTAAGAAGAAAGTAAACGAAATCTATTCTGAAGTTGTAAACCTTTTAAGCCTAAATAAGGACAAGCTCGATATTTTGGCGGAATATTTAATAAAAAATGAAACCATTTTTGAGAATGAGATAAACTCAATATTAAATTTATAACAGGAAAATATCCCAAGGATTAGGCTATCCTAATCCTTCAATTGTAGACAAACCTTCTTTGATGTTTGCACTTTGCGAGAGCCCCGTGATAGGATTTCAAAAAGGCATCTCTCATAAGCTTTAGCAATTAGAATTGCTTAGCGAAATGAGCGAATGCCAGGGAAATCCTTCACGGGGCTTATCAAAAAATAACTTTTTCAACAGTCTGAAGGATTAGATTGCCTAATCCTTCTTTTTTATTTTGCATACAAAAAATCCTTCATATACTTCATTTGGAATTACTCTTATACATTTTTTAACCTCATCACTAAGTCCTATATCAATTCCATTTAAGAAATTATTATCAAGTCTGTCTATATTCATTATTTTTATGTCAAAATTGTTAAGGGCCCAATCAATGATTTCTTCATTTTCTTTCCTATTTAAAGTGCAAGTTGAGTAAACCATAATTCCCCCTTTTTTTAGGGCTTTATATGCACTTTCGAATAATTTTTTTTGTAGGCGGGATAATCTTTCAACTTCCTTAAGGCTCCATCCTCTGTATGTTTTGAGATCCTTTATGGATATTATTCCTTCCCCACTACAGGGAACGTCTAAAAGGACTTTATCGAAGAATTCAGGATATTCCTCCCCTATCTTTTCCCCTTTTCCTACTCTAACCTCGGCGATTTCTACTCCCTGTAACTTTAGATTATACTTTAACCTTTCGGCTCTAATTTTATCTGCTTCGTTTGCCAATATGAATCCAATGTTTTTCATCATTGCTGCCATTTGTGTTGTTTTGCTACCCGGCGCTGCTGCAACATCTAATACTTTCTCTCCTTCTTTGGGATCTAATATTATAGGCGGAATCATACTGGATAAATTTTGTAGATAAATTTGTCCCTCCTTAAATATATTTAATTTTTCTATATCCCTTTCATCTGCATTTTTCAATATAAGGGCATTTTCATTCCATTTAACCCTTTCAAATTTTATATTAACCTCTTTAAAAAAATCCATCAAACTTTTAATATCATATTTTAAAGTATTTACCCTTAATGTCGTTAATTTCTTATTTGAAATACCATATAATATTTTGTCTACAGTGTGAATATCAAATATATCGTAAAATGAATTCAGTAAATCTTGAGGAATTTTTTTCCTTATTTCCGTTATTGACGCCATTTTATTCTCCTTTCAGTAAATATAATTTGTGTTATAATATAAAATATATAATTTTTAATTATTTTTTTCAAGTAAGTCGAAAGGGGCATTAAAATGATCGATTGGAAGGATAATAGAAATTTAACTTTATTGGTTGATTTTTATGAGCTAACTATGGCCAATGGATATTTAAAAAACGGCATAGGCAATAAAATTGCTTATTTTGATATGTTTTTTAGAAATGTTCCAGATGGTGGAGGATTTAGTATTGTTGCCGGTTTAGAGCAGCTAATAGAATATCTTAAAAATCTAAAATTTACAGAAGAGGACATTAACTTCTTAGAAAAAAAGGGTCTTTTTGATCAGGAATTTTTGAATTATCTAAAAAACTTTAAATTTGAGTGCGATGTTTGGGCCATTCCAGAAGGAACTCCTGTTTTCCCTAACGAACCATTAGTAGTAGTAAAGGGTCCTATAATTCAGGCTCAATTTATTGAAACCATGATTTTGCTAACTATAAATCATCAATCCTTAATAGCAACTAAGGCAAACAGAATAGTTAGAGCTGCCCAAGGTCGTCCTGTTCTTGAATTTGGCTCAAGAAGAGCACAAGGTTACGATGGAGCAATTTTAGGTGCAAGGGCAGCATATATAGGCGGCTGTGCTGCAACCGCCAATACGATTGCTGAAAAAATGTTTGGAATACCTGCCGTAGGAACCATGGCCCATAGTTGGGTTCAAATGTTTGATAGTGAATTAGACGCCTTTAGGGCATGGGCAAAAATTTATCCTGAGAATTGCCTTTTGCTTGTTGATACCTATAACGTTTTAAAGTCGGGAATTCCAAATGCTATTAAAGTATTTAAAGAGGAACTTCTTCCAAGAGGGTATAGACCAAAAGGAATTAGAATAGATAGCGGCGATATAAAATATCTTTCACAGAAGGCAAGGCAAATGCTAGATGAAGCAGGATTTCCAGATTGCCAAATTGTAGCCTCCAATTCTTTAGATGAATATATCATCAGAGATGTTTTATCACAGGGTGCAAAAATTGATAGCTTCGGCGTTGGTGAAAGATTGATCACAGCAAAATCCGAACCTGTATTTGGAGGTGTATATAAGCTTGTTGCTGTTGAAGAAAATGGTAAAATAATCCCTAAGATAAAAATAAGCGAAAACCCAGAAAAAATAACTAATCCCGGCTTTAAGCAAGTCTACAGGTTATATGACAATGTTACTAACAAAGCTATTGCAGATTTAATAACCTTTGCTAGTGAAGAAATAGATGAGTCAAAGCCACTTAAAATATTTGATCCTGTCTACACTTGGAAAACAAAAACACTTGAAAATTACAAAGCACGAAAGCTTTTAATTAAAATATTTGACAAAGGAAAGTGTATTTATCAAAGTCCTTCAGTTCATGAAATAAAAAAATATTGTCAAAGGGAACTTGAAACCCTTTGGGATGAAGTTTTAAGATTTGAAAATCCCCATAGATATTATGTAGATCTTTCCTTTAAACTATGGAAGACAAAGCAAAAATTATTGAGAAAATACTCAGAATAAGGCTGCTTTAAAAGGGCAGCCTTATTCATCTATTGCAAACTCCTTTCCATATGCCATAAGGGAAAATTGCTTTTCAGCATCGATAAGTTTAATCCCTTTAACATCGATATCCTCTATATTGCTAACGCCTATCTTATCATTGCTTAATCTAAATAGATAATTTATAGCCTGGGGTCTAAAGCCTAAAAGTCTTGCACAGACAGTATCAACTGCAACGGCATCAAATCCAGCAACTAGAAAACCGCTATGAATTGCTTTTCCCTTAGAAGGACCTGTTCCTATCATTGCAGGGTTTAAGCTAACAATAGAAAAATCTATTGGCACCTTTTTAGCAAAAGCATAAATAAATCCATGGAGGTCTTCATGGATCCCAAGATTTTTTTTGGGATAACCGTGAAGGGATGCTGGAGGCCAACTTAATGCTATATTTTTTATCGATGCAGAAATTGTAGCTTCCTCGTGAATTTTAAGTTGGGTAAAGGAAATTAATATATCTGTTTCAAATAACAGTTTATTAACTTTAGTTGACTTTACAATATCATGTTCTAATTCTAAATCTTCAAACTCTCCCACATTTAAATCACAAAATTCTACTCCTTCCTTCATTAAAATTTGATTATATCCATATGTATTTAGCACATCATAGGTTGTGGCACCACCAGAGCCAGCAGCAACTACTATTCGCTTGGGGTTTTGTTCCTTTATAATTTTTATAAGCTCTTCTAAAGTTTGTGGTCCTACCACGACACCCTGCTGTGGTGGGTTTAAATTTACCAAGTTGGCCGTAATTGTAACAGTATGATTGTTTTTTATAAAACCATTAAAAGGCAATAGCGCAATTGCCTCCCTAAGTGCCAAGCCTTCATTTGGGTTATTAACTATTGCAATAATATTGCTGTCTAATGTTTTTTTCCTTAGCATTGCATCATCTCCCTACTTCAATTCTGCTAACTTCGATTCATATAGTTTTATTTCCTCATCCCTTTTTAATCTTTTGCAGCATATAACTAAATGATAAACAACATTTTTTACCAGTTTGCTCTTTTTGTTTGCTATTTCATAGGCATGTTTTAAAAATTCATAGGCATCTAAATAGTTGCCTTTTAAAATAGCAATTTGACCCCAAAAATCCCATACAATAGGATGTTCTCCATATATTAATAAAAAATTTTTAATTTCATTCTCAGCTTCATCAAGCTTTTTATATTTAATTAATGAAGCAATATATTCTATTTTGTTTTTTATTATAATATTCAAATCCTTTGCTACTATCTTAAATATATTTTTCCCTGTTTCAGTAATAGAAATCTTCTTATTGTTATTTTCTGAAACATATTCAATTAGTCCTAAACCCACTAAAAATGTGTCAAAATATAACTTGCAAGTATCATCCCTAAGAATATAATTTAATCTAAATTCGTCCTTCGATAAAATAAATATATTATCTTCTTCCCATTTTGTATGTAAAAGGACCTCTTGTTTAAAACTAAAAACAGAATAAATTACATAAAATAAATTGCGAATATTAAAAAATTTTTCTTCCGTAACCCACTTATCTAAATTAAATACATTGCTTAGGATAATAGCGTAACGCTCCTCTGGTTCTAAACGTGACACCATCCTTCCTATCTTAGTTACTGTTATGTTTGAATTTTTAACCTCCAAAAATTCCGTCTTTATAAGAAAATCTTTAACAAGACTAATCGAATCATTGTTAAGACTTAGGCTAATTGGAATATCATTTAAAAGATAATCGATAAGTTTTATAGTATTGAAATCTAATATATAAACATTCTCTGTAAGCTTTACTACCTTTTTTACAAATTCTGAGTTTAGATAATTTTTTATAGTTTCCTTTGCTTCGCTTTTTCTGCCCTTAAGCATGTCATACTTTTGAAGATAATACTCAACATCCGTGAACATTCGTTTATAATAAGCTATCTTTCCGCCCTTTATAAATTTATATTCCTTTAAAAATTCTGTAAGATCAAGCATGGCATTAAGTATTAAAGGGATCTTTTCCCTTCCTCCAAACTCATCATCGATTAAACTAACTTTATCTGTAAACTCATCAAAGGTAAAGCTATCAAAATTATCTAGCGTCTCATCAAAGTAATCTAAAATGTTATTTTTAAAGGTTGTAACTACCTTTACATTAAAATTAATCCTCTTCTCATCAAATCCATTTTGCTTCATGTATTCCTTAAACAAGACGATCTTCTCTTGATCCTTCATAAAAACACCACCTAAATTTATAACAAATCCCTTTACTTAAAATTATTTCCATATTCATATTTTTTAATCAAAGAATGCACAAAATAAAAGCACAGATTCATTTATTATAAGCCTACAGGAAAAATCTGTGCCAAATAATATATTATATTAAACTAATCTAGTTTAATTCAGATTGTAGACAAACCATCTTTGGTGTTGAAATTTTGCAAGAGCCCCGTGAATGGATTTCAAAAAGGCATCTCTCATGAGCTCTAGCAATTCTTACTTTTCGACTTTTCAAAAGTCCGTAATTCTGCACACGGACGTGCAGAGCCGAGTGGCCGACACGGATGTCGGCTCACGAGGGTAGGACTTTTGAAAACAAAGAAAAGCTTAGAATTGCTTAGCGAAATGAGCGAATGCCAGGGAAATCCTTCACGGGGCTTATCAAAAAACAACTTTTTCAACAGTCTGTATTAAACTAATCTAGTTTAATTACTTCTACATAATTGTCATGAAAGGCTGTTCCATTTCCTATATCAGTTTTCAATGATTCAACTATGTCGTTCACATTAGCCTTTTCTTCAACTAAAAAACCAAATGGGATACTTATGACCCCTTCCTTTATATCACTTGTAACTTCTGCATAGGCATATATTGCACCCATATCGTTAAAAATCTTTATTTTATCTCCATGATTAATATTTCTTATCCTTGCATCTTCAGGATTTATTTTGGCCTTTGGAGCACCTAGAAGTTTTTTAATTTTATCTATCTCTGAATATTGGGAATTTATTTTTTCATAAGAGTGGTAGGATATAAGCATCAAAGGATAATCTGTCCTTTTATTTTCTATGTGTTCCGGGATTAGGCTCATTTTCCACCTTTTCATGGTCTTTGACTTAAATTGAATTTTTCCTGTAACTGTATTAAATTTTCTGTCCCTAAAAGCTACTTCGTCATAATCTTCAGGTAAATATGGGGCATTTTTCAATTCCTCTAAACTTTTTTCAATTCCCGATGCTTTTAAAATTTTTTTTATATTATCTATATTGTTTTCAGGAATATAATCTAAATTCAGCTTTAATTTTTTAGCTAGCATTCTATAAATTTCACTTTCATGCTTGCACTCCTCCAAAGGGTCGTGCGCTTTGTCCATAAATATTACATAGGGATGCCAATAGGATTTTAAAATATCGTAATACTCAAAAGTAGCAGCTGCTGGTAAAATATAATCAGCAAATTTTGCAGTATCGCTTAAGTATTGCTCAATAACAACTATAAAATCTAATTGAGATAATGCTTTTCTTATGTTTTTTGAGTCTGGATTTGAAACAACTGGGTTGGCACTTTGAACAAATAACATTCTTATGTTTTTCTCAATAATGCCCTTACCTATTTCACTTACATGAACATAATCTACTTCTTCTGGAGATTCTATTAAAAAAGGCCATTTTAATTTAGGTTCAGATAGATTAGCATACCTAAAGCCTCCACCTTCTATGCCTACGCTTCCAACTAAGGCAGAAATAAGTCCTATAGCTCGTATCGTTTGTCCACCATTTATCCTTCTTTGAAGTCCTAATCCACAAATTAAACTTAAAGGTCTATTATCCCAAATCAATTTTGCTAATTTTGTTATCTCCTCCTCATTTATTTTGCATATCGCTGCTACAGTTTTTAAGTCAAACTTTTCAACATAGGTTTTAAACTCTTCAAACCCATAAGTATATTTGTCAATAAACCCTTCATCGATCATTTTGTTTTTAATCAAATAATTCGCTAGTCCTAAAGCCAAAAGCTGATCTTGACCAGGCATTATTTGAATATAATAATCTGCCTCCTTTGCTGTTTTTGTTTTAACGGGATCTATAACTATAACCTTTGCTCCGTTATTTTTTGCTTTTTTTATAAAAAGCATCTCCTGGAAATTAGTCTCGGCAGAATTTTTCCCCCACAAAACTATGCATTTTGCATTTTCAAGATCCCATGGAGCATTGTGAATTGCTTTTCCATAGGTTTGAATTACTCCTTCTAATCCAGCCGAAAAGCATAGATCTCCATATGTAGTAGTATATCCCTTAAGTTGGTTCCAAAATCCAAATGCACATTTACTAAAAATTCCTATTTCCCCAGACCCTTTGTAAAACATGATGCTTTTTGGACTGATATTTTGATAATAATCTATCTTTTTTGAGATTTCCTCTATTGCTTCCTCCCATGAAACCCTTACAAATCTTCCTTCTCCTCTTTCTCCAACCTTTTTTAATGGAAATTTTAGTCTTTTATCCCCATAATTTTTTTCTAAATACAATTTTCCTTTCAAGCAAATATACCCTTGTGTTGCTTTATTTAAAGGATCCCCTTCTATATTTACTATCCTATCATTTTCAACAGTTAGAATTACCGAACAGCCTCCATAGCAATCCCTTGGACATCCGCTTCTTATCTTCATCTTTATCCCCCTTTGCTTTTTATATCATTTTAGCACATAAAAAAACAGGGGGGGAACCCCTGTTATTTTGTATACATTAAATCATAATATTCTTTTACCATTCTTGCAGCTGAGAATTTTTCTTGAGTAGTTTCTATGCTCTTTCTCATCATTTCTTCCCACTTAGATTTATTCTCATAATATGTTGGAAGAACTTCCTCTAAAAGAACTTTATATAAAGCTTTAGCATCATGCTTATCTAATTCCTCTAATGTATCAAAATCATCAACTCCAAGCCCATCTCCAAACTGCCATCCATTTACGCCGTGAATACATGCCTCAGGCCACCAACCATCTAAAATACTGCAGTTTAATACTCCGTTCATGGCAGCCTTCATTCCAGAAGTTCCTGATGCTTCCTGTGGTCTTCTTGGATTATTAAGCCATATATCGCATCCTCTAGTTAGCATCGCACCTATTTCCATATCATAGTTTTCTAAGAATACAACGCTATTTGGATATTTTTTAGCCATCTTTACAATATCTGAAATAATGCCTTTTCCTGTATAATCATTTGGATGAGCTTTACCTGCAAATATTATTTGTATTTTACCGCTTTCTAAATATGGTCCTATTAGTTTTTCGTCGGTAAATATCAAATTGCTTCTTTTGTATGGTGCAGCTCTTCTTGCAAAACCGATTAAAAGTTTTTCAGCATCTAATTTTACGCCAGTTCTTTTTTCAACAAAGGCTATTAACTCTTTTTTGATTTCATTGTGAACTTCAAGTAAACTTTTTCCTTCTTTATAAGCCTTAACTATTCTTTCATCCTGCCATGTTCCATTATGCACGCCGTTAGTAATACCTATGATTCTAGAACTTCCTTCCACACCTTCCCACATTTTGTTTGCTGTTTCCTTGTGAAGCTGTGCAACACCGTTTGAAATTCTACTCATTCTAAGGGCTGCAACAGTCATACTGAAGGGGTCTCCACCTAATCGTTTCATATGCCAATAGTCAAGATTTAAGTATGCCCCCATGTATTCAAGTAATCTATGGGAATGAACTTCATTTCCAGCTGGAACTGGAGTATGAGTTGTAAATACGATTTCTTCCCTTGTTGCCTCTAGAGCTTCGTTAAATGTTAACCCATTTTCCATTTTTTCTCTAATAAGTTCTATACCGGCAAACACAGGGTGATTGTCATTAAAATGGTAAACATCAACATCGATCCCCAGCTTTCTTAAGGCCCTAACTCCACCTACACCTAAAATTATTTCTTGAGCAACCCTTTCTTCAGAAAACCAACCATAAAGCTGTGAAGTTATTAGCCTATTTTCATTTCCATCAACATCAGCATCCAAAAGATATAGCGGAACATTATTAAATTTATCTACCTTCCATACCTTTAAAGTATAAGTGCTTTCTTTGATTTCTACATCTACCGTTATTCCCGTATCTTCTAAAAAATCATAATCATAAGCTCTATATGTATCTAACGTCATTCCATCCTCAGTTATATATTGATCAACATAACCCTGCTTCCACTTAATTCCAATTCCTACCATTGGAACATTCAAATCTTTAGCAGCTTTTAAAATGTCTCCTGCTAATATTCCAAGCCCACCAGAATAAATCTTAAATTTTGAATCTAAACCATATTCCATACAAAAATATGCAACTTTTGGTAGTTTGTCCATCTTTTTTCCTCCCCAATATCCTTTTTTATTTTTATTTTAATATATTTTCTTACTAAATGCAATCGTTTGCATTTTAAAATAAAAAAATTTGTATAAATTATATAAAATATTAATCAAAATAAGCAAAAAAATCGTCAATGGATCTTTTGTTTAAATTTATATAATTTTCTTTCTCCGATATTAAGCCTAAATGATGGGCATCTGAATTTTTTATAAATTTTACATCATCAGGAATAAAACCCTTTATTTTTAGTTTCTCTAACTTAATAAGATCAACATATTCCAACGCCTTAATGCTTAAATTATAAGGAATAAAACCCAAATTGGATATAATGCTGAAGCTTTCCTTATCAATATGGGATGGAATAAAAAGACCTTCAAGGGACTTAACTTTATTATAAGCCTTATCTATACTAACATTTGCAGAGGATAAGAGCATTATTTCCTCTTCTCCAACTATTTCATCTAATTCGTTGTAAATGAATTGTCTTCCAAAAAGCTCCTTCTTATTTTTAATCTTTGGTAAATTAGAATAAACCCAATCCTGGAATTCCATTGCTGCGTCTAACGTTTTAAAAAGGCATAAAACATGCACTTCTTCCATAGTCTGAAGCTCCATCCCTGGGACTACTAATATATCTAATTCTTTACCTATTTCCATACAGGGCTTTAAATTTTTACAGGAATTATGGTCCGTAATTGCTATAATATCCAGGCCCTTCAGTTTTGCCATATTAAGTATATTATTTGGAGTCATGTCATCATCGGCACAAGGTGATAAAGCTGAATGGATGTGTAGATCATAATAGAACTTCATTCGTCTATCCCCAATTGATTTAATTTTACACATAATTTGTAGGAATTTAAGTCTGACTGTAAAATAGGGATATTCTCATCATTGGCTTTTTCTAATGTATTTTCTTCAACTTCAATATTTTCAGGAATTATAATGCATGAAAGTTCTAGTAGACTTGCAATAGCTACTATGTTCGTGTGAATTTGAACGGTTATCCAAGCATTTTGACTTTTTGCATGGGACATTACCCAGCTCAAAAGATCACAGCAATAAACACCTTTTACATCCTTTTCTAATCCTTTTTCACCAGCTAAAATTTTAAGATTTAAGCTGTTTATTAAATCCCTAACCTTCATTCTATTCTCCTCCATTTTTTATAAATTTACAATCATTCAAATTTGCCAAACCCTTTACAACATCCTCGGCAAATGCCCTACAGGAGGGTGAACCACAAAGTCCGCAATCTGTTCCAGGAAGCATATTAATTATTTTATTCATATTCTTTATCATCTTAACTGCACTTTCAAAGTCATCTGCAAATTTCAAATTAACTTTTAATATATCCTCCCTTGCAAATTTACTTTGAAACTCATCGTGCAGTTCAACATTGTAGCTAAATTCACCATTAGCTATTATCTTTTTTGCAATCCTTTCTGCATTAAAGGGGTTTTCTATCAAAAATAATCCTCCTAAGCATCCTCTTGTGCAGGCATAGGCTTCTATATAATCAACATCTTTTATTTTTCCCTTTTCTACGTCATTAAATAGCTTTATAACATTTTTTATTCCATCAACTGCTAAAAAATTGTCGATCCCGATTGCTTGACTTTGTCCTCCTGAGAAGGACCATAAAAGGCCAGTTTTAGATATTTTTCTATAGGTTTTATTCGACGTTTTATTTAAAACTTTTAATAGTTTAGGATAAACTTCACATATTGCAATAGCACCATCAAAGCCTATTTTTTCATTATATTTTAGTTCTTTTATTTTAGTAATCCAGCTTGGACATGGCGTTAAAAAGAAAATTCCAATTTCATTCTCCTTATATCCCATTTTGCAATACTTTTCTCTGATTAAAGCCGCTGAAATTTCTATAGGTGTTAACATTTTAACAATATGATCATTTAGGGATGGAAAGTCCTTCTCAATCAATCGAATTATCGAAGGGCATAATGTTGAAATTGCTGGTTTTTCGACTTTTGTTATTTCCTTTTTTAATATCTCAGCCTTAACGTCGCAGGCAAAGGTTATATCAAAAACCTCATCAAAACCTAAGCTTAAAAGGGCTTTGTTTATTTCTTCTGGATTTATTTCTTGTCCAAACTGTGGATATAACGTTACTGAAGGTATCAAGACTTTTATTTTGTAACCTTCGGTATCATTTAAGGAATTTCCCTTAGAAACATGGGCTCCATATGGGCATACTCTAATGCACTCTCCACAGTCTATACATTTTTCGTTATATATAACAGCCTTTCCATTTTTTATTCTTATTGCTTCTACAGGGCAATTCATAAGGCATTTTGTGCAGCCTATGCACCTTTCCTCAATCAGTGAAACTGAGTGAAATATTTCTTTCATAAATATCACCTTTTTAAATTAAAAATATACTACCATTCTTACCTCAGTATACTCACCCATCTTAGAGTCTATATAAAATTCATCACAGCTTTTTTTCATGTTGGGAAGTCCCATACCTCCACCAAATCCCATTTCCCTTGCATACTCCGGGGCCGTTGAATAGCCCTCCTTCATTGCAAGGTCAATATTTTCGATTCCAGGTCCCCTATCCTTTGCTATTATTTCTACTTTGTTGTTAAATATTTTCGCCTCTATATATCCTCCATAGCTATGAATAACTATGTTCATTTCCGCTTCATAACATGCTACACAAATTCTTTTTATTATATCCGCTTTAATCCCCAACTGCTGTAATAATTTCTTAATACTGCTTGATGCTTCACCACCACGAATAAAATCTCCACTTTCAACATCATATTTAACACTTAACAATTCCTGCATTATAACATATCAGCTCCTTTTAAACCATTTGAATAAAGAATACCACAAGCAGTAAATAGCGTATATTTCGTAAAAAGAACACATATTCCCTTTTCCCTGGCAAGCTCAACTACGCTCTCATCAGGCCTTTTATTTCTAACAAAAATTATGCACCTTAAATCTAGCATTTCTGCTGTTCTAACCGCCTGGACATTTGTAAGACCTGTTAATAGAATAGTTTCTTTTTTTGCCAAACTCAAAACGTCACTCATAAGGTCACAAGCAAAGGCACTTACTGCTTCATAATCAAGCAATTCTTCATTGCATAAAACTTCTGCCTCCAAAAGCTCTTTAATTTTACCTAATTTCATCATCATTCCCCCGTTAAAAAAATCTAATATAATATTATTATTTTTCTGAAACTTTTTCAATGTAATTTTTTTAACAGCTAAAATACAAGTTTGACTAAATTTCCATATTTGTGTATATTTATTATAAATTCATACAGGGAGTGGTGGTATGTCAAAACATGTTATTGATGAGGCGAAGCGTTGCCTTCAATGTAAAAATCCAAGATGTAAAATGGGTTGCCCTGTAAGCACCCCAGTTAACGATATGGTTAAAATGCTTCTTGAGGGTGATATTATAAAGGCAGGGGAAATGCTATTTGAAAACAACCCCTTATCCTCAGTATGTTCACTTGTTTGTCCTGTTGAAAAATTTTGTGAAGGAAATTGTATTTTAAACCATAAGAACAACCCTATTCAGGTAAGCATTATTGAAAATTATATTTCGGAATATTATTTGAGAATTTTAAATGAAAGTCCTAATATAAACAAGGATAGAAAAATTGCAGTCATTGGTTCTGGCCCAGCAGGAATAACAATATCCTTTATGCTTGCAAAAAAAGGCTATGATATAACTATTTTCGAAGCCCATGATAAAATAGGCGGTGTTTTAAGATATGGCATTCCCGACTACCGCTTACCTAAGAATATTTTAGATTTGATTAAAAATAAACTACTTAATATGGGAGTTAAAATACGACCAAATACTCTTATAGGTCCAGTTATAACTTTAGAGGATTTATTTAGGGATGGCTACAAGGCAATATTTATTGGCACTGGAGTTTGGAACCCTAAACCCCTTAGAATAAAAGGAGAAAGCCTCGGCCACGTTCATTATGCAATAGACTACTTGAAAAATCCTGATGTTTATGATTTAGGACAGAGGGTTGTAATTATCGGTGCTGGAAATACCGCAATCGATGCTGCAAGAACAGCCCTAAGAAAGGGCGTAAGAGAAGTTATAATAATGTATAGGCGTGGCGAAGAGGATATGCCTGCAAACAGAGAAGAAATAGAATATGCTAAAATAGATGGAGTTAAATTTGAATTTTTTAAATCCCCTCTTGAAATATTAGACGAAGGAATAAAATATATTAAAACAGAAAAATCAAACAATGAAAAGGATAGGATTGTTGAAATACCTGGCACAGAAGCAATATTAGAAACTGATTCGGTTATAATTGCAGCAAGCCAAGGTCCTAAGGCAAATATAGTATCTAATACTGAGGGATTAAAAATAAACAACAGCGGCCTTCTTCTTACAGATAATCTTGGAAGAACCACAAAAGAGGGTGTCTTTGCTTCAGGAGATGTTGTTACTGGTGCTAGGACTGTTGTTGAAGCTGTAAGCCTTTCTAAAAAGGTCGCAGAAGCAATAGACCAGTATGTTAGAGAAAAATATCCAGAGCTTTTTTAAAAGAGGGGAAATCCCCTCTTTTAAATTTCGTAATCAACTACATATCTTTCTTCTCTCACCTTGTTTATAAATTCTACTACCTTTTTGTGTTCAGGATGATTTATATATTTTTCTAAATCCTCCTTTGACTTAAATTCTGAATAAAGTGCAACATCAAAGGCAGCATCGGATTTGGCAAAATTTATGCCCACCTCTAAATATTGAATCACATCAATTTTGCCCTTTAAATCCTCCAAAATAGATTTCATGGCCTTTGCATTTTCATCCTTTGTCCTTCCTTCAGCTTCATCCTTTAATCTCCACATTACAATATGTTTAATCAAATCAATCACCTCCAAGTAAATTTTAACATAAAATTAATTGCATGTTTTCATATTTTTATATAATATATTTTAAAAGCACTTTTATGAGGTGATCAGATGCGAAATTTTACTCCTGAAGAACATTATATAAATGCAAGGAAAATGGCCCTAAAGGAATATTCTAAAAATGCTTCCTTAGGTCAATCAGGATATCTTCCATCCTTAGAGGGGATACTTAAAAACACCGAAATAATATCAGAAATAAATATAGGGATAAAGGAAGTCCCTTTAAAGAAGATCATAGGAACATACACCTATTTAAGGAGTAGGTCCTTTGCTAAAAACTTTATGCCCATATTAAACCCTAATACGGAGTTTCAGAAAAAATGGGTTGCATTATGCACAGCCCATTTAGATGAAGGAATTAGAGATCCCATAAAGGTTTACGAGTATTTAAATTGGTATTATGTCGTTGAAGGTAACAAAAGGGTTAGCATATTAAAATATTTCGATGTATATTCAATTTATGCAGATGTAACAAGATTAATTCCAAAATACGACGAAACTAACCATGAGATAAAGCTTTATTATGAATTCCTTAATTTTAATAAGATTACTGGTATTCAATCGATATATTTTTCTAAGCTTGGAAGCTTTGATAAATTATTAAGGATATTAGAGAATTTTAATCCTAGTGAAATAAAATTTGAAGAAAATAAGTATAGATATTTTGAAAAATATATTTATATGAATTTTAGAAGATTATATCTTAACCTTGGTGGTGGCAAGCTTCCTATTACAACTGCCGATGCCTTTTTAGAATATTGCAATATATATGGATTACCGATTGAAGTTACAGATGAAGAGTTAACTCACAGAATAAGGAGTATAATTCAAATATTAAAATCAGTATCATCGATAGATGAAGAAATAAAGACAACACCGGATATAAATGAACAGAACATTATATCCACTTTAACTTCTTTAGTAAACATCAAGAAAACTTTAAAGGTTGCATTTATTTATGCAAAGGATCCAGAAAGCTCTGGTTGGACTTATGCCCATGAATTAGGCAGAAAATATGTGCAGGAGGTTTTAAAGGATCATATAACAACTGAATACTTTGCCAATATTCCCCTTGATGATACTTCATATGATGCCATAAGAAAAGTTGCCGAAAAAGATTTCGATGTTATATTTACTACAAGCCCAATATTTTTAAATTCAACTGTAAAATGTGCCATTGAATTTCAAAACATTAAATTTTTTAACTGCTCAGAATTTAAGCCCTATTCTAATGTAGGGAATTATTTCGGCAGAACCTATGAGCCAAGGTTCCTATCAGGACTTATTGCGGGTGCCTTAACAAAAACAAATAAAATAGGTTATGTAGCTACAAGTCCTGCTCCAGAAGTAGTTTCTTCAATAAACGCCTTTACTCAAGGTGTAAGGCTTATTAATCCCTTTGCTAAGATTCTAGTATCATGGACCAATGAATGGTATAGTAAAATTAAAAATGAAGATGCAGATGATAAGCTGATAGAACTCGGAGCTGATATAATTGCAAATATTACCATTGATGAGGATCATCCAATTACAAAGGAATATGGTGTATATTCTATGCTAACTTCTATCAATGATAAAAAGCCCGATAAATATCTTGCCGCTCCAATTTGGAGATGGGGAATATTCTATGAAAAAATACTAAATAGCATATTGAATGGAAGCATAAAGACGATTTCAGACCTTTTTAATAACACCAACCGACTTGTAAACTTCTGGTGGGGAATAGACTCTGGCGTTTTAGATATATATTATTCAAAGGATAATATCCCCCTTGAAACCCAAAAACTTGTTGAACATATGAAAAGGATGGTTATTAGCAATATATATCACCCATTTACTGGCCCCATTTACGATAAGGATGGAAATCTTAGGATTGAACCTGACGAGATTGCAACCCTTGATCAAATACTTAATATGGATTGGTTTGTAGAAGGTGTGGAAATAATTTAGGGAGGCATAAACCTCCCTAATATTCTAAAATATAGTATTGATACGCATTTATTATGGTTGTGTTTTTATATTTAATAATCCTTTCCTTGTTGCCATAATTAAGATGCATATGACCGTGGATAAAATATTTAGGTTCATATTTATCTATAAGCCTATTAAAGGCCTTAAACCCTTCATGACATTTATCATCACCATCTCCAAGGCCATAGGCTGCTGCATGGGTTACTAAAATGTCAAATCCGTTGTGCCACCAAATTCTCGGCCTTAGCTTTGCAATCCGCATTTCCATTTGTGCCTCTGTATATTGCAATACGCTACTATTGTAAAATTTGCTACCACCAAGGCCTACAATTCTTATTCCTTTGTATACAACCAATTTATCATCTATACATTGACATCCCTCTGGAGGATTGGTTAAATAATCAGTATCATGGTTGCCATGGACATAAAACAAAGGTGCCTTTATCATCGTTACTATAAAAGATAAATATTCAGATTTTAAATCCCCGCAGGATATGACAAGCTCAATATCCTTAAATCTTTCTGGATTAAAATAATCCCAAATATATTTTGATTCCACATCCGAAAGAAGTAGTATTTTCACGCTAACCCAACCTTTTTAAGTTGTCCTCTTTATCAATTATTTACTCTAATCTGCCTCCTTGTCAAGATATTAATGCTTGTAGTAAAATTAGAAAAATTTAAATCTTTAATTATTTTCACATTATTATTTTGATTTTGTAATTTAAAATATTGAAGGATTTTATCATATTTTTCCTGATCGATTTTATTATCCTTTCTAAGTTCATTTAAAATTAATATCCAATATTTAGAAATACTCTCATCATAAATAATGTTAATAGTTGTCCCATTTTTTTTATCCTTTAAAATTCCTTTCTTATTATCGTTTGTTTCGTTTATATTATCTTTATGAAGGTCATCTGCTATAATATTGCCATATACTTCAATATTCTTTGTTGACATTATATATTTATTATTATTTGAAGCTATTAATACTTTATATCCATTATAATTTGAAAGATCAATGCCATCATTATTTTTGCTACTACTATTATCATTCTTATCAAGATAAATATAAATTTTATTATTAGAATCTGTAAATTCAAGTTGTTTGTCTTTTTCTAAAGCTTTAAAATCAACATATTTATCAACTTTTATATCTTCTTCTTTTCCCACTACTAAAGGTTTTTGAAATAAGATATTATCAGTTATAAGGGGAAGATTCCCTTCAACAAATCCCCCGCCTTCTGGCTTAAATTCGCAGTTGAGCAAAATATAATTCTTAGTATTGTCTGTTTTATCCTTAGAACGTATTATTATGGTTTCCCTTGGGTAAGATTCTGAATTAAGATTGAAATCCTCAAATGATGAATTAAATTGATTTCCTAAAACCTTTGAAAACTCAAGATCTTTAATTGCTTCATTATATAAAAGAATTTTAAAATCTACGTTTGGATAAATAGGAGACAGTATTTTATTATAAATATATTCAACGGCTTGTCTCCAATAATCTATTTCAATTTTTTCATTTAACATCTCAACCTGAAGATTTAAATTTAAAAGTTGATCATCAGCTTTATCCACTAAATATGTCTTTAAATATTCTTTATATTTTTTTATATAAATTTTACTTAAATTTTCTTTGAAAGCATTATAAGCTGCATCATCATTATTGGGGTTGTTATCATTAATCTGAGCCATATATTGATCATATATTATTTTAACTTCAGGGCTTTCTGTATTAACATTTCCATCTTTAAAGCAATATTCATAGGCCTCCCTTCTTGCTTTTTCCGAAAAGGCCTCAAGAATAAACAAAGTTAATTCAATTGCTGAATCTCCATTGTAGAAGTTCTCATTTTTTGAAACAAAACTATCGCTTTGTTTGTAGGATGCTACTGAAAATTGCAAAAGTCCAACGCTTAAAGTCAGAAGGATGGAAAATATTAATATCACAAAAATCAATGCAGAACCTTTTTTCATAAATATCACTCTCATTGCATTATCAATATTGTTTCCTGCTTAACCGTTTCGTAATTATTTAGAGTCTTATTTAATTTCTTAATAATAACATTAATTTTTTTTATTTTTCTTATTTTCTCTGCCTGGTCATTTGGGCTTTCTACTTTAAACTTTGCTATTTCACCTACATCCTCAAAGTAAATTTTATACTCAGCAATCCCATTTTCTAGATGCTCAAAGTATGAGTTTGAAGGATCAATCTTATATTTTTCTATATAAATAGTCATTATTTGCCCAACATCAAGTTTGTCTGAAGATGTTTTATTTATTTTCATTATAAAATCCGACATAGTAAAAAGTGGAATCATCAGTATCCCTAATATTACAATAGATACTAATACCTCAATTAATGTTAAACCATTAAATTTTTTAATATTTTCACGTCCCTTCCTGATTATTTAAAGGGATTTGTCTTCCCTATGCTATTATTTAAATCAGTCCATTCCCTCTCAGGTGCCTTTTCATCATCATATCCAAAGAAGTATAAATCAAACGTTGAATCTAATATCCCCGTTGACTTACCAGAAATCGGTTTTAACAAAATATTATCTATCATATATAGGGTATTAAAATCCTTTGTTTCTTTTAACATTTTTTTAAAATTTTCATAGTTAATTTGAGTATTTAATGTTATCTTATAAAAAAATATTTTGTCTATTTTTTTATTATTTTTTTCAAAGATAAATTGCTGTTTCTTTTCAATTGGAATATCACCAATTCTAGCGTCATATTTTCTTAGCAAATTTAAAGAATCTATTAATACAAATTTCTCATCCAAATTTTTTGGTAATTTCAATGAAATATCATTATATTCTTGATTGATTTGTTGCATTTTTTCCTTATTTGAATTATATATAATAATTGCTTTATTTAACTGTTCCTCCTTGCTTGTAAGCTGGATATTTTCCTGCTTTAAAGCTTCAAGTTTTGAATTTAGATTTTGGTAAAAATAATAATATAAAACACCAATCAAAAGCATTATTAAAATAATAATCAACTTCTTATCCCTCTCCGTCATATCACTCACTTCCTAACTATATCAGCTGTTATTGTAGTTCTAATCTGACCCTCATAATTAGCTATCCCATTAATGCTTATATTTTTAAAACAATCATAGTTTTGTAAGTTATAAATAAACTGAGCAATATTTTCCTCTTTATTTGTAACTACCATCATAGTTAATTTTTCTTTTGATATGTTTAAATTTTCTATTTTTAAATTTGTCGGAATTTTACTTTCTATTTCTGTTAAAATGTTGTATAAGGAATTATTACCTTCAATTATATCCTTCATAAATATTTGTTTATCTTCAAGTAACCCCTTCATTATTTGAAATCTTTCAATTTCAGATTCAATATTTTTATACTTTTCTATATTTGATTTAATTTTATCATTCATAGTTTTATAGGAATTGATATTAAATAGCATAAATAATGTGATAATTGCGAAAATAAATATTTCAATTCCTATAAGCCAAAGATATTTTGCAAAATTAAAATCTTTATGTTTTCCATATCTATAATATGCCTCTAGGAAATTTATGTCCTTATCTTTTAGCAGCAAGCTGTGGTTAAACATAAAATCTCTCCTTAACTCTAAAGTAGCCCTGCAATTGGAACTATAAAGGAATTTAAGTCATAGTTTTGAGTTAAATTATCCAAAAATTGAAGATTTTCTAAAACTTGTGTTTTGACGCCTGTTTTTTGTTGCAGAAGCAAACTCAAATTAAAATACTTTGCAAGCTCTCCTGTTAAAATAATTGAATTAATATCTGTTCTTTCCTTAGCAATATAAAACTCCAATAGTTTATAAATATTCTCCAAAGCTTCATTTAATATATATTGATCTTGAATAAAATCTTCTCTATCCTTATTTTTATACATTTCAATAAGATCAAATGGGAAAGTTTTAGTCATTTGAATTACGTTATCCTTTACTATCACCGCAGTTAAAAAACTCCTTTGCAGATTCACAATCATAGAAATATTATTAGGAGCCATTTCAATGGATTGCCCCATGCTTTTTGATAATAATTTTGCAATCACATTAGGCTCAATGTCTATTTTGTTTATTTTTATATTTAATTTGTTTGCTATACTAATAACCTTTTCTATCATCTTCTTTTGAAGCGCAAAAACTAAAATTCTTTGTTTTTTAATTTTATTTTCTTTATAGGTATTTATTAATTTATAATCAATTATATATTTTTCTAAATCAACAGGAAAATATTGGGATGCTTCAAATCTTAAAAGATCATATATTTTATCCCGTCTTATATTAGGAATTACTATTTCTCTAACCAATAAATTTGATACACCAGATAGTATGATATTTAAGCTCTTTTTTGTTAATTTATTTTCTGAAAAAAACTTATTTAGTTTTTCACAAACTTCAATTTCATCTAAATCCAATACTGATTTATTTATTCCTACGTCAAAACTTATTTCTCCTACTCTTTTTATATTAACTTTTTTCCCCATTTTACCTTCTATTACCTTAATATAATTATTACTAATTTCTACGCATACTTTTTCAAACATAAAAATCCCCTTCAATTTCTAATTGTATAGCTTAAAGTATATGTTTTAATTGTTTTATTATCTTTAAAGTCAACAACTAAACTAATGGTGATGAGCCGATTTTGTTTTGTAATATTAAGTTGCTTTATGTTACCATTTAAAACTAGATTATTAGAAGTTTTGTTACTTTGCAAATCCGTTTTTTGAACGTATATAGAGTTATTACTATAGGTAACTTCTATTTTAACTCCATTAGACGTATTTTCACTAAACAAAACTTGATTATTATTTTTGGGCACTATAAATATCAACTTGTTATCTTTAGCATCAATCGTTTCCTGATAGGATGATTGAAGCGATGTAAAGATATAATCTAAAAATGATTTTGCTTGAGTTTCAATATAGGCTTTGTTCTTTTCTCTATAGGCCATTTTTATATTGTTAATTAAAATATTATAACCAACTTCTAATACTATAAATAAAATAAGTGCAACAACTAACATTTCAACAAGTGTAAAACCTTTTTTTCTCATATAATCATCCCTATTTAACCTTTATGTTTCCTGGTGGAAGTGAGTTGATTTCTATCACCTTTTTTATTGATGGATTGTTCCTTTCACATATTTCTACATATAAATTTTCATTTTCTAATTTTGTTCCATCATCGTATTTAACTATTACATTGCCATTTGATGAAAACATTATTGATACAGAATTTTGAAGTGTCAAAGTGGAACTATCATTTTTTATAATAATGTCAACGTTAACTAACTCTATTTCCTTTTGGGCATTATTTCCTTTAAGTTCAACATAAAATTTATCTCCAATTTTTTTAATTTCTACATACCAATTTTCGTAATCCATCTCCTTACTGGCATTTTCATAAGTTTCCTTTAACATTGCTGCAATTTCATTAGCATAACTATCAACCCTTGAGCTTTTACCTAGCCTAACAAAATTAAGTGTTGTTACTGCAGCGATGATACTAATTATAGCAAGAACAATGATCATTTCACTTAAGGTAAAGCCTTTTTGCATATTATCACGTCCATTTATTTTATTTAAACCAGAGGCAAAGCCTCTGGTTGAGTTTTATAAATTAATTATCACCAGTTGTTGGTGGTGTCTGTGAATAATTATTGTTTACTGTTGGATACAATATATAAACATGAGCATTATCTGTCCCAGCTCCTATTTTTAAAGTATTAGTTTCTATATCATATTTGTAATAAAAATTATAGTTACTATTCATCTTGGGTTTTAGTCCATTTGTTGCGTCATAATTGTCAATATATTTTGTTAAATCTATTTTCCCATTTCCTTCTGTTTGATTATGAATTCCTGAAACTAAAGCCCATGCCGAATCAGCTTCGGTTATAGTTTTACCTTCAGCAAGTGCTTGTTGCATAGCTCCTGCTATAATTTTTGCTGTAGCTATATCTGCTGTCTTTTTAGAATTATTTATATTTTTCAAAACCTGTGGAACAGCAATACCTGCTAAAATAGCTATAATAGCTAAAACCACAATCATCTCAATCAATGTAAAACCTTTCTTCTTTCTCTTTTCCATAACAAAACCCTCCTAACCTAAATTCATGTTACCATAAAGTTTAAACATCGGTAAAATTATTGAAGCTAGCATAAAACCTACTATTAGTGCTAAAAAAACTATCATGACCGGTTCAAAGACTGCAGTTAGCCTTGCTACTGAGTTTTCAACTTCATTTTCATAAAAATCTGCTAATTTTGTAAGCATCTCTTCTAAAGTTCCACTCTCTTCCCCAGTTTTTATCATAACAGGAACAAGAGTTGGGAAAATCTCTAGATCTTCAATTGGTCTACTTAATCCCTCACCCCCCTTCACCCTTTCAGCAACATCTTCAAATTGCTTTTCTATATAGGCATTGCCTAATAGTTTTTTTGTTGTATCAATCGCAGCAACTAAAGGAACTCCAGCATCGATTAAAGTAGAAAGAGTCCTTGAAAATCTTGCGATTGATGCATTTAATGATATATTCCCTATTATAGGAATTTTAAGCTTTAATGTTGAAAAAAATATACTTCCTGATGGTGTTTTTTTGTATATATTTATTAAAATAGATATCAATATAATCATTATAAGAAGCATCAACCAATAATTCTTAATAAATGAACTTGTAGATAGAATAAATTTAGTTGTTGGAGGCAATTCAACGCCTAAATCATTAAATAGCCCTACAAATGTCGGAATTACAAAAATCAAAAGAAGATTTAGCACAATTACTGCAACTAATAAAACTATAGCTGGATACATAAGTGCATTTGTAACCTTTTGCTTGAGCTTCATGTCCTTTTCAAAGTGGTAAGCCATTTTCTCAAAGGAATTATCTAAAGATCCACTCACCTCTCCTGCTTCTACCATATTAATAAGCAAATCTGGAAATACGTCTTTATTTTCCATCATCGACTCAGATAATGTTTTCCCCTTTTTAACATCCTCATATAGATTATTTACAGCCTTAACAAGCCTTTTATTTGAGAGCTGATTTCTTATTACCTCTAAAGAAGTCAAAAGTGTAAGCCCCGCTTCCAATAAAGTTGCAAGCTGTCTACAAAACAAATATAAATCCTTTGAAGATACTTTGTTTAAAAACTTAATACTTATCTCCTTGTTAAATAAATTTTTCTCACCAATGTCAATAATATAATATCCCTTTGATTTTAATTGTGATAAAGCAGTTTCAAGGTCATTAGCTATAACATTACCCTTTATTCTTTTCCCTCTGCTGTTAATTGCTTCATAAAAAAACTCTGCCATAGTCATCCCTCTTTTAATCCATAGAATAGGTTACCCTTAAGTATTCCTCAAAGGTTGTTTCCCCCATCAATACCTTCTGTTTGCAACTCTCTTTAAGTGTAACAAGCCCCTTTTTCACTGCTAAATCCTTTAGTTCATCACTGCTGGAAGTTTTTAAAATAGAATTTCTTAATTCTTTATCTATAACCAATATTTCATAAATGCCTGTTCTTCCCATGTATCCTTTATTGCCACAGTATGAACATCCTTTTCCTTTATATAGCTTTATATTTTGAATATCATTAATACCTAAAGCATTAATTTCTGTTTCATCCGGAATATACTCCTCTTTACAATGGGGACATATTCTTCTTACAAGCCTTTGGGCAATTACACCAACCAATGAAGAGCTAATCAAATAATTTTCAATCCCCATATCCACAAGCCTTGTTACGGCACTTGCTGCATCGTTTGTATGTATAGTTGATAGAACAAGGTGTCCAGTTATCGCTGCACGAACTGCTATTTCAGCAGTTTCTTTATCTCTAATTTCCCCTATCATAATAATATCTGGATCTTGTCTTAGAATCGATCTTAAAGCTGTCGCAAAGGTTAATCCAGCCTTTGGGTTTACTTCGACTTGATTTATACCATATATCGTGCTTTCGACAGGATCTTCTACTGTTATTATATTTTTGCTTCCTGTATTAAGTTCTCTTAAAATCGTATACAAAGTTGTCGATTTTCCGCTTCCTGTAGGACCACTAACTAAAATGATCCCATGCGGAGATGAAATTATTTTATCAAACAGCTCCAAATCGTTTTTTAGAAATCCTAAATTGGTTTTATCCTTTAAAAACGCCCTTTTATCTGCTATTCTAATTACTACCTTCTCTCCATAAACCGTTGGTAAAGTTGAAATTCTCATGTCATATTCCTGTTCAAAATAAGTATACGAAGTTCTTCCATCCTGCGGAATTCTTCTTTCTGCTATATCCATATTTCCTAAAACCTTTATCCTGGCAACAAGGGCTGAATGAAGCTCAATTTCCATCTTCATAATTTCATAAAGTATTCCGTCGATTCTAAATTTTATCTTTAACTCCTCTTCAAAGGGCTCTATGTGAATATCGCTGGCCCTTTGATTTATTGCCTGTTCAAATATTGAATTTACTAATTTTATAATCGGCGCAGAGGCTGATTCATCTTCAGCAGCATTTTTATTTCTTTCAGTTTTAAATACCTTGCTTTCCTTCTTAAATTCCTCAGCAGCTTTAAGGGCCTCTTGTTTACCATAATACTTATCTATTTGTCTTTTTATTTCATCGGATTTTGCTATAACCGGTTGAATGTTTTTGCCACTATAAATTTGAACATCTTCTATTGCAAATATATTTAAAGGATCAGCCATTGCTACATATAGCTTGTCCTTTTCAAGCTTAATAGGAATCAATGTATGTCTTTTGGCAATGCCTTCAGAAATAAGCTTTACTGCATCTTGTTCTATTGGAAATCTATCAAGCTTAACATGGGGTATTCCAAGTTGAAATTCTAAAACCTCAATAATTTGATCCTCTGAAATAAAACCCTGCTCAACTAATATTTCCCCAAGCTTTTTCCCGCTACTTTTTTGTAATGTTAAAGCCTTTTGAAGCTGTTCTTGGGTTATTAAACCTGCTTCTATTAAAACTTCACCTAGCCTCTTTTTAGTTTGCATAGACCATTTCCTTTCGGTATTTTAGTTCAATCTCTTATTGTAATTATAAGGTAATTTTGATTTCTTGTAAATAAACCCTTCGCTTTTAAAAAAACATATTTATTGAATAAATCTTCATTTTTTGAGATAATATTAGTAAATTCAAACCTTGAGGTGATTTCGATGGAAAATATAAATTTTTTAAATATTCTGAAGCATGAAATAGAAAGTCTAATTAATAATCATAGTTTAAATACAAATATTAATCTAATTAAAAATTTTATTAACGATGACCTTATAGAAAAATTAGAATCTTTAGTAAGAAATAAAAAATTTACAGCAAAAGAGCTTTATAACGAAGTTTACGATAATATTAAAGTTTTAGGTCCAATTCCCGAAAACTTTTTGCACTATTTATATGAATTTACTCTATCAAAGTCCTTTCCAAATGCTGTAACAATAAAATTATATGATGATTATTCATTAGTATGCGAAATATTTTTAGTATTGTTTTCTATTTTAAATAGAATTCAAAAATATTACGATGATAATTCTTGGCAAGGAAGGTTTCCACTGATATTTTTAAATGAAGACGAAATAGATAGCGAAATGAGAACAGAATATAGCAGGTTCTTAAAGGCATTCAACAGTGAATACATTTATGAGCTTATGAAATTACATAAAGAGCTAACCCAGCATAATACCTTAGATCATATTTGCGGCGTTCATTCTCTTGCACTATATATTGCAAGACAGGTAAAGGCTTCTGGCCTCCCTATTAGTCTTGCTAAAATTTCAGGAGCAGCCGCCGGTCACGATATAGGTAAATTCGGATGTAGGCCTCAAGAGTTAAAAAAAATACCCTACCTTCATTATTACTATACAGATATGTGGTTTAAAAAGAATAATATCATGTATATAGGCCATATTGCCGTTAATCATTCTACTTGGGATTTAGAACTTGAGAATCTTCCAATCGAATCATTAATCCTTATATATTCAGATTTTAGGGTAAAAAATAAAAAAATAGGTGAAGGACAAAAGATGCATATTTTCTCTCTGGAGGAGTCCTTCGATGTAATATTGCAAAAACTCGATAACGTCGATGAAAAAAAAGAAAAAAGATATAGAAAGGTTTACGCAAAATTAAAGGATTTTGAAGACTATTTAATTAGCCTTGGTATAAATGTCGACTTAGAAAAGAGTCAACCTAAAGAAGAGAAAAGTAAAATAAACTATTCACTACTACAAGGCAAAGATGTTATAAATCACCTTAAGTTTGCTGCAATTTATCACAACATCAATTTAATGCATCGCCTTCGCGACGAAGCTTCACTAAATCTTATGCTGGAGGCTGCAAGAAGCCTTTCGGATAAAAATAATCTTAGGGAATACCTGAGTGTATTTGAGGAATATTCCCAGTATTTAACTCAACATCAAAAGATATTAATGCTAAAATTCTTATACGATGAAATGTTAAACCCAGAAGATGATATTAGAAAGCAGTGTGCCCAGCTTATAGGAACATTAATTGCCACCTTTGATGAAGAATACAGAAAGGAAGTTCCTGAGGATATTAACATAGAAAATCCTTCAATTACTAGCTTGGACCTTTTAAAACAATATATTAAACTTTTTTTAAGCCCCGATGAAAGGTTATTAGACTTACATAAGGGATGGATTGGCTACAATTTTAGCACAATGCTATCGTCGCTATTTAAAAACTGTAGAAGAAATCAAGTTAATTCTTACAAAGAGGTTTTAAAAGAAATTTACAAAACTTCACCTCCTAAATACAATTTAATCTTTATGATAGAGGCAATTAAATATATTCCTATAACTGAAGATGATGATATTTTTATTGAATTTCTCCTTAACAATTTTACATCAGACAATTTAGTTTATGTTTTATCCGCCCTTGATACAATAGATAAACTTTTAGAAAAATACCCGACTATCCCTAAAATGAGCACAATAAAGGAACATTTAATTAAAAATATGAACAGCAATTATTTTGAAGCCGAGGAATATATTAAAACTAAAATACTTTTAAAATTAGGTTATCCAATTGAGCTCGATATAAATAAATACGAAAACAAGATATCAGATATTTCCCTTAGCAACTTAAAAACAGCTACCAGCTGGATTGTAAAAAGGATTCAAATAGAAATGCTCTACGATTATGCCATAAGCAATATTAAAACCTCAGGGCTTTATATTGCAATTCACTTCTGCAATATATTAAAGGTTAGTGCCTATGAAAGCGTTAGAAATAAAGCAGGAGAAATGCTTGTTAAACTTATTCCATATCTTACAATGGAACAGCGAAACGACATAGTTGTAGAATTATTAAGGGCACTTGAAATTGAAGGTTATCAATTTACTAAGTATATCCCTGAATATTTAGGACAAATAGTCTTATATTTAAAACCTGTTGAATTAAATGAGGTTGTTGATGACTTTGTAGAAAAAATCAAAACTGCAGGTGTTCAAATAAATACACTTCTTTTAAAGACCATAGGTATATCTATAGCTAACTATTTTAAATATAAAATAAATTTTTACGAGGACAATAACCAATACTATCATAGATTAAACAGGCTATTAGGTGTTTTGATGAATGGCCTTGTCCATTATAAAAATTCTATAAGAAGGACGGCAATTAGTGTAATAGGAAAAATCATATTTGAAAATAATACTCTAAAATTTGAAGAAAAAGCAAAAATATTTAACTTAATCGCTAAAAAGCTTTTAACTTTGATTCCAGAAGATAAAAACGACGACCTTCAATTTTTCTCAAATTCAGCATCGTTAAATCATATTTATAGGTTTATCTCAGAATATATAAATACAATAGGCAATATTGAATTAGAGCCAGAAAATAAAATTGCCTTTTTCCCTGGAAGTTTTGACCCCTTCTCCTTAAGCCATAAAGAGATTGCAAAGGCGATCAGGGATTTAGGATTTACTGTTTATCTACAAGTAGATGAATTTTCTTGGTCAAAGCAAACTCTTCCAAACCTTTTAAGGAGGAACATTATAAATCTTTCAGTAGCAGATGAGCTAAAAATTTATATATTCCCAAAGGATGTCCCGATAAACATAGCAAATGTTAATGACCTTAAAAAGCTTAAGGACATTTTCCCTCATTCAGAAGTATACCTTACCGTTGGCAGCGACGTTATTAACAATGCCTCTGCCTATAAAATAGCTGAGGGCGATTTTAACATTTATAATTTCCCACATATAATATTTGAAAGAAGGAGTCTTTTACACACTCCTACAAATGATAGTTTAAATCTACAGGATTATTCAAAATTTAAAAAGGACATAATTAAACTTTCCCTTCCCCCACAATATGAGGATATTAGTTCTTCACAAATTAGAAATTATATAGATAAAAATAAAAATATATCTGCCCTTGTTGACCCCTTAGCTGAAAGATATATTTTTGAGAATGGTTTTTATAGAAGGGAGCCACAATATAAATCGATAATTAAAACAGTATCAATTGATATTGCAGTTTACGATGAACCAAGCAGTGAATTGATTTCTTTGCTTTCTACATTATTTAAGGATAAACGTGAACTTTATAAACAAAAATTAATATCCATGTCACAAAAATACAATGCAAGATTTTTAGTAATAAAGGACATAAAAGAGGATAAAATATTAGCCTTCTCTGCCTTCCATTGGCTAAGAAGTTCATCTTTATATTTAGAACTTTTTGACGCTATTGCAACTGAATATATAAGAGAAAACGCGGTTGGCAGAATAATAATGATTGATGCACTTTATATTAATAAAGATAATAGTTATAAAAATATTGATAAAATACTTTTAACCGAAACTTTAGCCTTTTGCATCGCTAAAGACTATGATTACGCTATTTATAAAGATTGTTTAGAACTAAATGACGAAGAAATCATAAATAATTTAGCTCTATACGGTTTTATAAAAATTCCACATTCTGATGATGTATATGCAGTTAATATGAACTCCCCCTGCACGATTAATCTTGATATTGAAAACGTTTTAAAGGAACCATTTAGAAGTAATTCAAACATCGCTTTAACAATTGAAAAAACACGCAAAAAACTTTTAGAGTCCCTTGTAAACCTATATCCTGGCAGTTTACTCTTGCCTATCGATATGGATATTGTTCACGAAAGTTTAGTAAGGAAGATATGTAAAGAAAATGGTGTATCAACTATTCCTCAAAAGGATAAAAAATATGGCCCCTTTATGTGTGTTCCCTTTGGTAATTTTTTAAATAGATACATCGTTCCAAATACAGTCACGAAATCATTACACACTGAAAAATTTTTTGAACCAGATATGAAAAGCTTTACTATAAAAGCCTATCCTTATTACCTTGAAATAGAAAACCAGGTTAAAATGATAAAATCCTTTAATAGACCGGTAATCTTAATTGATGATGTTCTGCATAAGGGCTATAGAATTAAGGCATTAGATCCTCTACTAAAAAAAGAAGATGTAAAGGTTCATAAAATTATCGTTGGTATACTTTCAGGAAGAGGAAAAGAAATAATGGACGTTCAAAAAAGAGATGTTGACTGCGTTTACTTTATACCTAAACTTCGTCATTGGTTTAATGAAAATTTACTTTATCCATATATAGGTGGTGACATTCTCTGGAGGGGGGAATATCCTAAGAGAAATTTAATTCCATCTGTTAACTTAATTTTACCCTATGCATCTCCTACATTTATTAAAAAAGCATCAAAAAAGGCTATATATGATTTATCCAAAATATGCCTTGAAAATGCCTTTGATATATTAAAGGCAATAGAAGAAGAATATCAAAATATCAGAGAAAGAAACTTAACTTTATCAAATCTTGGAGATGTGTTTATTTCTCCAAGATATCCAGACCACGGTAAGGATATAAACTTTGATCTGAGCCTACCTCCTTCACATTATCTTAAAAATGACATTGAGCTTCTTAAAAGAATGGAAAACATTCTTATTCGCGAATGAGGTGTTGATATGTATTATTATAAATTACAAGATAAGTCTATTTTTTCATTTGATAAATATAATCTACCTTCTATTTCAGAAGAACAATGCTTTAAGCAAGATATAATATACTTCTTGGGCAGAATGCCTTTAGCAAAATCAAGGAGAAGTTTCGTCGTAACTTCGCCTAGTGAACTTTTTCTTAAGAAAGAGGATATTGAAATATTAAATCAAAATATGGATTTTTATGAATTGCCACAAAGGCTTATAGACAAAATAACCCAAAGAAAATTGATTTATATAAACACTAATTATAGTAATTGGCAAGATTTTTATTCCTTCAAGGCAAACTTTAATAAAATAAACATCATTGGTCTTGGAGATGTTGGAGGGATATTGTTAACAGGCCTAAGATTGATGGGGAAAAATATTATTGAATCCATAGGCATTTATGATAAGAACATCGAAAAAATGAAAAGATGGTTCTATGAAGCTAATCAAATTCTTGAGTCCTTTAGTAAGGATAAATATCCAAAAGTTTCAATCCTCAATGAAGAAGATATGTTTGATTGCGATATATTGATATTTTGCGTAAGTTCCAATGTCCCCGGACTTGATGAAAAGGGCGATGTTAGAATGCTTCAGTTTGAAGGAAATTCAAAAATAATAACGCAGGTTGCTAAAAATGCTCGTAAAAATGGTTTTAAGGGTATCTTTGCCGTAGTTTCTGATCCTGTTGACCTTTTATGCAAAGTAGCCTTTGTTGAAAGCAATAAAAATGAAAATGGCACTTTCGACTATAAGGGACTAAAGCCCGAACAAATAATTGGTTTTGGTCTTGGTGTTATGAATGCAAGGGCCAGCTTTTATTCAAAATTAATAAATGGTGCCGAAAATTACGACACAGAAGGAAGAGTTTTTGGACCCCATGGTAAGGACATTGTCGTTGCAAACAGCATTGTTAATTATGATGATGAGGTTTCAATTGAACTTACAGAAAGGGTAAAAAATGCAAATATAGATGTTAGAATGACGGGCTTTAAACCCTTTATCGCTCCCGCCCTATCTTCAGGGGCTCTATCGATTATTTCCCTAATAAAAGGGGACTGGTTTTACGGCTCTACATTTATTGGAGGAACTTATTTTGGTTGCAAAATGCGTATTAATAAAGGTTTCATTGAAATTGAAAGGAATCCTTTAAACGAAAGGTTATTAAATAGAATAAAAGAAAGTTATAGGAAACTAGGTGAAATTATATGATATTTGTCATTACTACTCCTAAAAAGGGAAAAACATTAAACAATATGCTAAAAAGTTTTCTCTCTGATAAACCTTATAAAATTATTGACTCACCTGAAAAGATCGAAAAACTACAAAACAAAAAAATATTATTTGCCTTAGATTTAGATGAGGCAGGTTTTTGTCATGAAGTTAATATTATTATGTCTAAATTATTTGAATTAGGAAAAGATGCCCTTTTAAACTCAAATGCTGCGATCTTGATCCATAGCCCTAATTATCTTTTTACTAAATCTCAGGCACAGTCTATAATATTTCTTGCAAATAGTTTAGGTTGCCGTTTTATAGGTCATCCCCTTGTGGAGGCAATAAAGGACTTTAAAAACTTCCAAACTTGGCAGAAAACAATTAATCTTTCCCTTGAAGAAATTTGTTATGACCAATGCAGAATATTGGGCAATAGACTTTGGGATTTTGATAATAAAAAGCCTTCTAAGCCTAAACTACTGGCCCTTCATGCCAGCAACAAAAGCACCTCCAACACCCTTATGCTATGGCATATGGTAATGAAAAATTTATGTGAATTTGAAATAAAAGAACTGCATGTTGAGAATGGAACTGTTCTTGATTGCATTGGCTGTTCCTTTAAAACCTGCATTCACTTTAGTAAACAAAGAAGCTGCTTTTACGGTGGAATTATGGTGGAGGAAGTTTACCCAGAGGTTGAAAAATCCGACATAATAATGTGGATTTGTCCTAACTATAATGATGCAATTTCTGCTAATTTAACGGCTGTTATAAATAGATTAACTGCGCTTTATAGAAAGATGAAATTTTATGATAAGAGAATATATTCAATTGTCGTATCCGGCAATTCGGGAAGCGACAATGTTGCAAAGCAGCTCTTGGGTGCTTTAAATATAAATAAGGGGTTTATATTACCCCCCTATTTTCTTCTTTCTGAAATTGCAAATGATCCTGGAACAATCCTTAAGGTCCAAAATATTGAAAATAAAGCCCTTGATTTTGCATTAAAAATAAAAAGAGAAATATTTGCCGATTGAAAGAAAAGTAAAATTAAAGTATAATATGCTTGGACGCTCACCTCAATTTTACTCCTACGATTGTAGGGGTTATTTTTTTATTTGCACCAATTGATAAACTCTTCAAAGAGCCTCAACATTATTGGGTGTTTCTTAGTCATCATCTCGGGATGCCACTGAACCGCCATTATAGGCTTTGTTTTATGCTCTATTGCCTCCACTACTCCATCTGAAGATGTGGCAGAAACTATGAAATTATTTGGCACTTCCTTTGCTGCTTGATGATGGAAACTATTTACAAGAACTCTATCCGTATCAAAAATCTTATAAAGCCTTGTTCCCGGGATTATATTTATATAATGTCCTATATCGTTTATATTAGCCCTCTGCATATGATTTATGTATGCATCTGCGTTTTGGCTAATATCCTGATAAAGTTTTCCACCAAAAGCAACAACCATTATTTGCTGCCCTCTGCTTATTCCTAAAATAGGCATATCCTTCTCTATAGCTGCTTTAACTATGAAAAGCTCATATAAATCCCTTGGAGTGTATGTAAATCCTACATGTTTTGATGGTTCCTCTCCGTAATAAATTGGGTTCACATCATGTCCGCCAGATAAAATAATGCCATCAAGCTGATCGATTATCTGCAAAAGATCCGATTCCTTGTTAATTATAGGAACAATAACAGGAATACCACCTGATTCTAAAACTGCATCGATATAGTCCTTTGCAATATAAAACCTTTCCTGGCCTGTATAAAGACCCTCCTGAGAAATCATATAATCGGCTGTTATACCAATTAAAGGTTTTTTCATAACATTCACCTCCTGTTATTTATATGATATATCTTTTTTTGGAAATTTAAAAGTAATTTAAAAAAAATTATTGTATAATAAAATTAATGAAGGAGGGATAATAAATGAAAAGAATATATATGGACAATGCAGCAACATCCTTCCCCAAAGCTAAGGGAGTTGCTGAGGCTATGACAAATTACATAGAAAATATAGGCGGAAATGTTGGAAGGGGTTCCTATTACAACTCCTATGCTGCAGGATCAATAGTCTATGAAACAAGGGAACTTTTATGTAAATTATTCCACTTTGATGACCCCTTAAAGGTAGTATTTACGATGAATATAACTCAAAGCTTAAATATGATACTTAAAGGTTTTCTTAAAGAAGGTGACCACGTTTTAATTTCTTCAATGGAGCATAATGCTGTCCTAAGGCCCTTAACTAGTCTAAAGCAAAAAGGAATCGAGTTGGATATAATTCCTTGTGACAATGAAGGCTTTCTAGATCCTGATTCAATTAAACAATATATAAAATCTAATACAAAATTGCTTGTTATAACTCATGCTTCTAATGTATGTGGATCTATACAGGAAATTAAAGAAATAGGTAAAATTTGTAAAGAACATGATATTGATTTTGTTCTTGATTCTGCTCAAACTGCAGGAATATTAGATATAGATTTTTACGATACAAATTTAAGTGCCCTTGCCTTTACAGGGCATAAAGGTCTTTTAGGCCCCCAAGGAATTGGAGGATTTTTGATTACCAATGAATTTTCAAATAAAATATCCCCTCTTATAGAAGGTGGAACTGGAAGCCTTTCAGAATCCTATTCGCAACCTGAAATTTTACCTGATAAATTTGAATCAGGCACCTTAAATATCCCTGGTATTTTTGGACTTAATGCATCTTTAAAATATATTTTAAGTTTAGGCCTTGAAAATATAAGAAAAAAAGAAAAAGATCTTGCAAAGCTATTCCTTGATGGACTTCAAAACATAGAAAATATTAAAGTTGTTGGAAGTTATGATATAAGTAAAAGAACTGCAGTAGTTTCAATTGATTTTCAAAACATAGATAACTCTGAAGCAGCCTTTATCCTCGATAACGAATATGGAATTATGACAAGAGTTGGACTTCATTGTGCTCCTTTAGCCCATAAAACTTTGGGAACCTTCCCAAAGGGAACAGTAAGATTTAGCTTTGGCTACTTTACGTTAGAAGAAGATATATTCTATGCATTGGAGAGCATAGAAAAAATAGCTAAACTTTAGGTTAAATATTGATGCTCATAATTTTTTATTATATAATTAATAACAAACCGAATATTTAAAGTCAATGATGGGGAGGAGTATCATGAGGATCCCTTAAGCGAGCAGGGGACGGTGGGAGCCCTGTAGGGTTACTTATGAGAAAAGAGCCCCTAAGACGCTGCCGGAAAGCTTTATGCAAGTATGGTAAGCCCCTTCATAGGGTTAAAATTTCGAGTGGGCACATGCCAATAAGAGTGGTACCGCGGGATAGCCGTCTCTTGCAGAGACGGCTTTAATTTTTTTATACGGGAGGGATGTTTATGGAATATAAAAAGATAATCTCTGAAAGACTAAGTGCATTAACAGGACTTTCAAATGATGCAATTGAAAAACTTATTGAAATTCCACCAAAACCGGAAATGGGTGACTTTGCCTTCCCCTGCTTCCAGCTTGCAAGAACCTTAAGAAAAGCTCCTAATTTAATCGCCGAAGAATTAAAAAATAGCATAGATAAGTCTGGTTTTGAAAGAATTGAAACTGTTGGTGGGTATTTAAACTTTTTTGTAGATAAGACAAACCTTGCAAAATCAACCCTTGAAAAAATATTATCTGAAAAGGATGCATATGGACATTCAAAGATAGGGGCAGGTAAAACAGTTACAATAGACTTTTCTTCACCGAATATAGCAAAGCCATTCCACGTAGGACATTTATACTCAACTGCAGTTGGTAACGCTCTTTATAGGATATTTTCATCCCAAGGCTATAAGTGTGTTGGCATAAATCATCTTGGCGATTGGGGAACTCAATTTGGCAAACTAATAGAAGCATACAAAAGATGGGTTGATGAGGAGGCTCTTGAAAAGGAACCTATTAAAGAACTATTAAGAATTTATGTTAAATTCCATGAAGAGGCAGAAAAGGATCCAAGCTTAGAAGACATTGCAAGAATGCATTTTAAAAACCTTGAAGATGGCAAAGAAGAAGAAGTTAAGCTTTGGCAAAAAATTAAGGACGTTAGCTTGATGGAATTTAATAAAGTATACGATATGTTAAAAATTAAATTCGACTCCTATGCTGGGGAAAGCTTTTACAACGACAAAATGGATGAAGTTGTGAAAATGCTGGAAGAAAAGGGACTTCTTACAGAAAGCCATGGTGCACAGGTTGTTAATTTAGATGAATTTAATATGCCACCCTGCATAATTAAAAAGTCCGATGGTGCCACGATTTATGCAACAAGGGACCTTGCTGCAGCAATTTATAGAAAAAGAACCTATGATTTTTATAAAAATATATATGTTGTTGGCCTTGAACAAACTTTACACTTTAAACAGGTATTTACAACCCTAAAACTTATGGGGTTTGATTGGGCAGATGACTGCGTTCATGTAGGTTTTGGTATGGTAAAGTTTGCTGATAAAAAACTTTCAACAAGAAAAGGTGATGTAATATTCCTTGAGGATTTATTAAATGAAGCTATTCAAAGAGCTAGAGAACTTATTGAAGAAAAAAATGCATCATTAGAAAATAAAGGCGAAGTTGCAAAAATTGTTGGAATTGGTGCAGTTGTATTCACCTACTTAAAAAACAACAGAGAAAGAGATATTGTTTTCTCATGGAATGATATTCTCAATTTTGATGGTGAAACAGGACCATATGTTCAATATTCATATGCAAGAGGTAAAAGCATTCTAAGAAAGGCAGAAGGTTATGGTGCTAATTTTGATTTTGAAAAGTTAAATTCTCCTGAAGAAGTAGAACTTGTAAAGCTTTTAGCCTCCTTTAATGATGCAATCCTTTCCGCAATAGATAAGTATGAACCTTCCATTTTAACAAGATATATTATTGATGTAGCTAAAGCCTTCAATAAATTCTACAACATGCACCCAATCCTATCAATTGAAGATGAAGCATTAAGAAATGCACGCCTTGCCCTTGTTGAAGCTACAACTATAGTTATTAAAAATGGATTATCATTGATTGGTATCGATGTGGTTGAAAGAATGTAAAATGAGCCCCTAGGTTAGGGGCTCATTAATTAATTGTTTTAATATTTTAGTTAATTCATCATAACCTATTATTGTAGATGCATCTTTTGGTTTTAACTGCAAAAATAAGTAGTTTCCAAATTCCTTTTCAACAAGAACGTCCATATCTAATTGCCCAGGATAAATAATTATAACCTTTTCAATAGGGAAAATAGGCCTTTCTAAATCTTTTGAAATATATTGAACTGTTGTTTTGTAATTTTTAATTTGGATCATCGTCTCATTATTTTCTATATCACTCCACAAGTAACCGAATCTTCGATATTTAACTTCTATTATATAAGATTTTATATATTTGTTATCTTTATAAAAATCAATCCTTATGTCCGGTAATTTATTTGAAGCATGAGTATAAAAACCAGAACCGTTTTTTAAAGCCTCTTGATATAATGAGTATAGTTCCTTTTCATACCACACTTCTAATCTTAAGTTTCCTTTAGTAAAAATTGCTCCCATCCCACTTGGGATCTCATCATTTAACTTGTTTGAAAGCAATTTTTTATAGTCGCTTTCCTCAAGGTTAAATCCTAATTTTTGAATAATATCTAGGACAACTAATAAAACAAAATACTCATAAAGTAGATCCGTTGTTTTAAAATTTGGTTGATAATAATTTTTATAGTCTATAAGTTTTCTATATAATCTATAAACTTTCCCATACTTTGAATTCATTAGTATGCTCTTTAATGGGATAACTTTACTTGTAGAATCTACATCTATAAAAAAGTTTATATACTTTGACAATAAGTTTTTCATCCAGCGAAGATCCTTAATGAGAAAATCATAATCATTAAAATCTCCTTTTGTTTCCTTTAATTCATTCAAAAATACCTCTAAATCCCTAAGTTCCATATAAAGATTTAAAAGCATCGCCTTTAAAATTTTGTTTTCTCTTGAATTTAGGGTTGGGATCTTTTTTATTTCTAATCTTTCTCCCCCATTTCTCCTGCCTGAAAACCTAATAGTTTTAATATCTTGTTTTTTAACATTTTGTCCTTTCATATAAGCTTTTTCAAGTTCAGTTAAAGGTGATTTAATTATTTCGTCTAATAGTTTAACTAATATTATGAAGTTTTCCTTATATGTCTTTATAACATTTAAATAATTTGATTTTATTATATTTTTCTTTATTCTATTTATTTGAGCAAAGGTGTTTAAATTATATGATATTCCGTCTATTCTACTATTTATATAATCCCTTATGAATTGTAGCTGCAATTCATTAACATGCCTTGGATTAACAGAATAAATATTGTAATAATAATTGCCCTTATAAAAAATTCTTACCAAATGGTCCCCTGGAAGAAGAATAGAATATTTATTTAAACCTTCAAATAATTTTTGGCTCTCATTTGGATTTATCTTTATAAACTCACCTTGGCCGTTAAAAATATTTTTTATTTCTAAGTAGCTGTTTTCATCAGAACTTTCGAATTTAACGTTTACTTTTGATGATTCTTTTAGTTCAACTATTTTTTCCTTTATCTCATATATATTGTCATAAAATTTGTCTAACCTAAAAATAGTTTCTTTATCGAAGTTATCAACAGTAAATACTACTGCTGCACCAAAATTATGATGCATACCCATTATAATACATCTCCTCAGCCTTTCTCTTTATTTCTGCTAAACATAGTTTAAAATCTGAAACATTCTTTGCTAAATCGTCAGTAAATAGCTGATATAATAAACTATCTTTTATTCCTTCTCCATCGCTAATTCCTATAAGCCTTCCGAACTGCTCCTGATGCCCTTTGATTTTAGTTAAAATTCTTTGTTTGATAGCAATATCTATTGCCCTACTTCTGTCAATAAGTTTTTGTCCTTTATCGTCTTCGGGAATATTTAAAATATATAATGCTATATGCTGTAGTGTTCTATAGGAAACTCCTTTTTGTTTATCAAAGCTGTTAATCAGGTTATGTAGTTTATCAAAAAATTTCAATTCAATGTCTTTAAATACATCAATAGGAAAATCAACTGTCCTTCTCCAACTTCTTATAAATTTGCTTTCTACAAAGCTTTCTGTGTAATTAGTATTTTTTTTGTTTTTAAACAAATCCTTCATTTCCACAAATGGAACGCTTTCTAATGTTATTACATTAGCCCTATCTAATAATCTATCCGAAAAATCTTTAGTTGTTTCATCTATATTAACAGTTCCAACAAATAAAACATTATCGCCAACAGTTATCTGAGCAGGATATTTATCGCTATTTTTACAGTTTGAATTTTTATTGTATAATATCAATTTTCTTTCATCTTCCTTCATCTCTAAGAGCGAAATAAAAGGGCTAAACCAATACTCTACTTGACTTAAATTCATTTCGTCAAAAATAATCATAAAAAGTTCATCTTTTCTATCATGGGCCCTTTTTAAAATATCGGCAATTCCAGTTTCAGAGGGAATAAATTCCTCCTTAGAAGTATTAAGATATCCAATAATATCTGCAGGTTCAGTATAGGCAGGACTGATTGGGATCACCGTATAATGTTCCTCATCAAGCCCCAATGCCTTTGCATAGGCAACGGCTAATCTTGTCTTACCGGTTCCTGCCATTCCACTTATTATTGTTAAAGGATTTGTTTTTAAGCATACATGAAAATTATAAAGATCTATATCTCTATAGCATAATCCCTCATTAAAAAGGTATTGCTTAAATTTTTCTAAAAATTTGATTTCGCTTTTAACAGAATCTCGATAGATCTGAAAATCCTCTTTATTAAATATATAGGATCCGTTTTGTTCAATTGTTTCCTTTAATCGATTTTTATAATCTTCAGATATAAATAAAAGCTCATCGCTTACCTTATAAATCACATTATCGTAAAAATCATTGGGAAACTTTATCTTTTTTATATCTCCTATACTAGCTAATATTCTTTTCCCTTTTTGATTTGTCCAATTAAGGTTTCCATATATATAATCGTTACATATAATAATTTCGGGATCTTCAAACTCACTATTGTATAAAGGTAGTTCAATTGGAAGCTGTTGCATTATAGCTTTTTCTAATTCATATTTTGACATACTTGGGGAAGGAATAGGTATATACCTTTTAGTAAAATCTATATTAGTAGTTTCAATATCAAA